>Ga0255756_1000007_pt1 | contig 228493 bp, 221 predicted proteins | sample 011ome_20_FD_179956 | JGI IMG/M metagenome (GOLD analysis project Ga0255756, IMG submission 179956) | Coastal salt marsh microbial communities from the Groves Creek Marsh, Skidaway Island, Georgia - 011509CT metaG (version 2) | ecosystem: Environmental > Aquatic > Marine > Intertidal zone >... | reverse complement strand
CTTCTTTCGGCTTGAGGAATTTATCAAAGAGCTTTTCTTTGATTTTGTCCTGTAACAGCTGATTAATAAATTGTTTATCAGGCAAGCAACTGCCTTCACCGTTTTCGGCAAAGGAGCCTGTGCAACGAAGGGGTATATCTCGATTCCTAATGCGTTTACTTTTGACATGGCAGCCGGTGTCTGATGTGCTATCACCCTGTAAGTTGGCTGTGATGAGCATGTTGTATATTTCCTGATCCAGATCCACAGTGCCATTACCAGAAATAGCCAGATTACCCATGCCTGTGGTGAGGTTAGGGAAAGTGACCATTTGATTTTTCCAGATAATGTCACTCTGCATATCTTTAAGCTGAGTGCTGTTTGGCCAGGTTGACTTCACGGCTACTTTTTCGATTAATGCCGCCATTTCACAGTAACTGCGTTCAACATTAATGTTGTCTATCTGGAGGTTGTTGGCACTTAGTTTTCCGTTACCCTTTACATTGGCCATTAGGCTTTCTTGTGTGTCACCGAGGGTTGAGCCACTAAAGTCCATGGTCAGTTTGCCGTGGACATCGGATTGTTCGGCCAGGGTGGTAAGGGCTTTGTATATATCAATATCAGTTAATTGCTTGGAGAATGTGACCTTGGGTGCTTTGTTTTTATGATGAAGGTCCCGGAGATCAACTTTTGTGGTAGCCTGAAATTTCCCATCAAAGATTCCACCTGAAAGATCTGTTATCTGCAATACGCTGCCATTGGCAAATAGATTGAGGTGGAGTTGATCAATTGTAATGTTATCGCTGGTCACGCTATCTAGGGTTAACTCAATGTGGCCTTTACCTCCATCAAGGAGTAACAGTGGTGCCAGGATAGGAGTGAGTAGGGCTTCTTTTTTATTACCGGAGCCACTACCAGAGTCGTTATCTTCTGTGTTTGAGCTGGGTAATTTCAGATCGTTACCTTTTAGTGTGAGCTCAAGTTCACGCTGGCCTTCAAGCTTAAGAAATACATTTCCTCCAATATTAAATTTACCAAGAGCCAAGGAGAGTTGATCAAGTTTGATTAGCGTTTCTGAAGCCGAAAATTCAGTTTCAATACTGACTTTATTGAAATCTTTGGGCAGGCTCTGTTTGGTAGATTCTTCTAAGGGTAGTTCGTTTAGTAATAAGTTTTGAATAGAGAGTTTGCCCGTCGCAGAAGGTGAGGTATCTAGCCCAATGGCATTAATTTCACCTGCAACATCTGCCGGGCCTACTTTGCCCGTTAAATTGGTTAGGCTTAGGGCGCTCTCTTTTCCTTGGTACAGGCTATTAAAGCTTAATGTGATGGGGAGTTGCTCTAAGCCCGTTATTTTGAGTGTTGAGTCCGCTAGCTCGGCAATTTGTGTGTCTAGTTGAAAGGTTGGTTTTGACTGAAACTCAATGGATATGGGCGATGGTTGTTCAGGTAGTTTGGTCGAAACATTGAGATCAATAGTGAATGGTTGCCCGTCCAGATTCAGCCCATTGCTGGTGAAATTTAATTGCTCTAAAACTTGGTCTGCCCCACCTTCTGTAACAATCGTGATACGGCCATTGGTAAGGTTAAATTCGTCAATGGCTAGTTCAAATGGCAGTTCAACTGTACTGCTTTCTTGGGCCTGTGTTTGTGACTGGGTTTGGGGTTGAGTTTGAGCGCGCGTAGATGATTCTGCCGCAGGGAGAGTTGCCGGTAATGAAGCAACCGTTGCCGCTTCTGCCGCTGTTTCTATTTTGATGTCAGCACCATCAATGTTGATGGCTCTTAGGCGGACAGTACGGGACAGTAGGGCTTTCCAGTCCAATATAAAATCAGCCCGGGCAAATTGGATATCCGGAATACCGGCTTCTTTACTGGAGAGCATCGTTGAGCCAGCTTCAACAGCTAGGTTGGGGAAAAAGGACCACCCTAGGTCTCCACCTATAGAGAGTTCTATATTATTTTCTTTGGCGAGCTTTTCTAACTCTGGCTTGTAACTGTTTGGATCAATGCCTATCAGGAGAAAAGTAGCGGCTGCTACGATGATTAGAAGTAAAACAATAATCAGCGTAAAAATGCCTTTTAACCATTTCACTATGAACACTCCTGTTTAGCATTTGCTTTTATTCACATGTTTTTAGATAAGCCTGACCATTTTTAGGAATTATTTGCTCGTTTGAAGGGTTATCTATCTGTTTGAAACCGCATCTTACTCGTAATGACCTTGTTGTTGATAGCGTGCTATTGGTATAGCACGCTATCAAGGCTAAAACATATAGAGTATTAGAAACTTATGCGGACGCCGAGTTCCAGACTTCTGGCTGGTTCTGGTGCAATTTCGCGCAAGAACGAAGTTGAATTACGAATTTCCTCATCCAATAAATTATTCGCTTTTAAGAACAGAAGCCAATTACCCTGTGCTGTATCTAAATGGTAGTGGAAATGGCCATCCAGTCGGGTGTACTTATCGGTATCCTCTTCAAAATCACCGGCATGGCTTTGCCGTGCTACTTCTGTCATTTTTAGGCCGGTATTCCATTTCTCCTGTTGATAGTGAACAGCCATTCCATAGCGCAGGGGAGGGATGCGTGGCACATCACCGCTTTTGTCGAGCTTGGCTCGTACGTAATCACCAAAAAACTCAATGGTCCAGTTATCAGTTAAATTGATATCCATATGTGTTTCTGCACCTCTGAAGGTCGCATCTTCCTGCTCATATTGAAAAATAGTTAATTCTTCATCAGGGTCTTCAACACCAGTGTTTCTCTTAAAAATAAAATCATCAATGGCGTTGTAGAACAGGTTTAGAGTGAATTCATAGGGGATTTGGTTTTGGGCAATTGCTGAGTTTTCAATAACACCTTGATATTGATAGCCAAACTCGAAGTTGTGGCTAGTTTCTTCATCCAGATTTTCATCACCTATATCAAAGCTTTCACTGGCATGATGTGGTCCGTTGGACAAAAGCTCTTCTACTGACGGCGCACGTTGAGCCCTGGTAAATGCCAGGCTGATACTGTGTTCATCTGTCATTTGCCATAGACTGCTCAATGAGAAGCTTTGGGTATTGTGGTCGATATCTGAATCGCTGTCGGGATCAATGGTCTGACGATCCAGGCGAAAGCCTAATTCGTAGCTCCAATCTCCGTGGCTGGTTTCACCTACCCAAAAAAGGCCAGTATTTTGAATATCGGATTTAGGAATAAATGCTTCTTCACCGATGGCGGCGAATTGCCGATCTTCCAGTTGTAATCCAATGGCTCCAGCCCAACCAGCGATTTCTTGATGCAATAACTCTACTCGACCCTCGATGGCTTCATTGGTAAAGCGAGTACCTTTCTCACCGCCTTCTAACTCAATATGCTCATAGTCGTTGTAGCTGACACGAAAACGGCCCAATTCAATACCAGGCAAAATATCTTGCCATTCAGATTTCAGGTCCACCCGGGTTTGTTCCATATCGATACGGATTAGCTCAGGTTCTTCGTCGTGATCATGACCGCCAGGAGGAATTCCGTATTGGTTTTCCATCTCACTGACAGACAGGCCGATAAATCCTTGGTCGCCGATCCAGGAGAGACCACCTGTGACTGTATTTGCTTGAGTGTCAGTGTTGGAGATAAAACCTTGGGTGGTTTCGTGGTCGGCAGGATCTTCATCACCTTCAGGACGTTGTGCCAGACCTTCGATTTCTACATCGTTGCTGTCACGGTACAAGCCGTCGAGATGCCAGGCCCAGTTGCCCAGGGGTGTGTCTTTAATTGCGCCATCTAATACGATGACAGTGCTATTTTGGTCATTAACATTGTTATGTCGATATTCAATGGCACCATGAGTTTCTTCTGGTAGCTCATCGGGGATACGGTTGTCGATGACATTGACTACACCGCCAATAGCGCCATTACCGTAGCGCAAGGTGGCTGGGCCTCTAAGTATTTCGATACGCTCTGCCACTAGAGCCTCTGTGGTAATGGCGTGGTCACCGCTTGCGGATGAGGCATCGAGGGTTCCCAAGCTATCTTGCATCACTTTTACACGATTGCCGACTTGCCCACGGATAACAGGTTTTCCAACACCGGGGCCAAAGCCTGAATTTGTTACTCCAGGTTCATTTTTTAATGTTTCTCCAATGGTCGCTGCAGCTTCATTGCGAAGAGCCTCTCCCGTTAAGACACTGACCGCTTGGTTAATGCCTGCGGCACTTTCTTCCAGGGGGGAGGCAGAAATAACAATTTCATTTAATTCGTTTTTATTTGACTCATATTGACCATGCAATAGATCTTGAGCAATAACGAGAGAGGGCAAGCTGGTAATAGTCAGCGTTGCCATAAAAATATTTTTCATGGTTCTTTATACCTATAAAAATGCTACCAATAGAAAACTTTTAGCGGCAGCTACTTGAGACTACAGACAACGGCTGCGCTCATTAGGCCAAGCTAAAGTTTCTTTTAACTAAAAAAGAATAATTTGTTTTGGGTGCTATAGGTGGAAAGGGGGTGCGCGACTGTTGCAGGGTGCAACAGGTCTTAATTGAGGTTTTTCAACAAGACCCACAGCAACTTCAGACGTTGTTGCTGTAAAGGCCAGTTTTGATACATTGGTTTCTAATGTGGTTGCACTTGAATGCGAGCTTAGGCAGAACTCACCTTGGTGCTCGTGATCATCAAGATGAATGTGGGCCGCCGTAGCACTGCTTATCCACAATGTAGAGAGCGATAGCAAGCAGACAAGCAGCAGGTGCTGCATGTTGAATCTGCTGATATGTTCGCTACGAGAATCCATCATTAGTTCTGTAATTTAGGTGCTAGCGTTAATGTTTATGAACAACGTTAACGAATAATGTGCCAGAGTTGCCCAAAAAATGGCCCATAAGTCTAATCACTTTGTAGTTGTTATGGAAGGGGGGCGATGGGCACTCTATAATACGCGCACTTGTATTGCAGATGGCTGGCTACAGAAATGAGAGTTGGCCATAGATAGAAAACAAACTAAGTAAATAAGTAGAAAGTGGAGAGCCGCATGGCGGAGCGTAAGGCAAAAGTAAGTCGTGACACCTTGGAGACTCAGATTACTGTTGAGGTAAACCTCGATGGTACCGGACAGTCTAACTTTGAGACGGGTGTTCCCTTTCTTGATCACATGATGGATCAAATTGCTCGCCATGGCCTGATTGATCTTTCTGTGCAAGCCAATGGCGATACAGAAATTGATGATCACCACACGGTTGAAGATATCGGTATTACCCTTGGGCAAGCTTTTCAGCAGGCACTGGGTGATAAAAAAGGTCTTCGTCGTTATGGCCATGCCTATGTTCCTTTAGACGAAGCTCTATCTCGCGTTGTCGTGGACTTTTCTGGCCGCCCGGGTTTAGAGATGTTTGTTGATTTTACTCGCGCTAGAGTGGGTGATTTCGATGTGGATCTTGCCTATGAGTTTTTCCAGGGATTTGTCAACCACGCGGGTGTTTCATTACACATTGATAATTTGCGTGGGGATAACACTCACCACCAGATTGAAACAATTTTCAAAGCCTTTGGCCGTGCTGTACGTATGGCTATTGAATTGGACCCTAGAATGGCGGGTGTGATGCCTTCAACTAAGGGGACATTGTAAGCTGCTATTAATGATTTAATAACAGTGAATGTCTTTTGTCTGAATAGCTTTTAACAAAAAGCACCTTAATAAACTGATTTTTCTATGACAGATTTTCGTACACGTATTGCCGTGCTGGATTATGGCATGGGCAACCTTCATTCTGTTTCCAAAGCTTTAGAGCATGTTGCTCCTAAGGCGGAGGTTGTTGTCACTGCTGATGCTGCAGAAGTTGCAGAGGCAGATCGAGTAGTCTTCCCCGGTGTAGGCGCGATTCGTGATTGCATGGCTGAAATTCGCCGTTTGGGTTTTGACAAGTTAGTCGCGAAAGCCATTGAAGAGAAACCTGTGTTGGGTATCTGCGTCGGTATGCAGGCGTTGCTTGAGCATAGCGAAGAAAATAATGGTGTTGATTGCCTGGATATTTTACCTGGTCGGGTGCGATTTTTTGGTCGTGATGTTCATGATGCCAGCGGCGAGAAGTTAAAAGTGCCTCATATGGGTTGGAACCGTGTTCATCAAACCGTTGATCACCCTATGTGGCAGGGTATAGATCAAGATAGCCGCTTCTATTTTGTTCACAGCTACTTTGTAGACGAGAGCCATGACGAGTTAGTCGCGGGTACCTGTGATTATTCGGTAAAATTCGCGGCAGCCTTGGTTAGAGATAATTTGTTTGCTGTGCAATTTCACCCGGAAAAAAGTCATACGGCTGGATTACAATTATTGAGTAACTTTGTCTCATGGCAAGGGCGTTAATAATCTAGGCTTTTCCCTTTATATTTAGAAACTTTAGAACAGGAATTAATTCGTGTTAATCATCCCCGCTATTGATTTGAAAGACGGTGAATGTGTCCGTCTACGTCAGGGTCGTATGGACGACTCCACTGTGTTTTCTGGTAAGCCTGTTGATATGGCTGCCCGTTGGGTCGATGCAGGTGCACGCCGTTTGCATTTAGTGGATTTAAACGGTGCCTTTGCTGGTGAGCCAGTAAACGGTGAAGTCGTCACTGATATTGCCAAAGCTTATCCGGATCTACCCATACAGATCGGTGGAGGTATCCGTAGTGGAGAGACTATCGAAGCTTATCTCAAAGCAGGTGTGGAATACGTCATCATTGGCACTAAAGCAGTGAAAGAGCCTGATTTTGTCACCGAAATGTGTCAGCAATTTCCAGGTCATATCATTGTTGGTATAGATGCTAAAAAAGGCTTGGTAGCTACTGATGGCTGGGCTGAAGTAACAGAAGTAAAAGCTGCCGATTTGGCCAAACGGTTTGAGTCTGATGGTGTGAGTGCCATTGTCTACACAGACATCGATCGGGATGGCATGATGCAAGGGGTTAACGTGGAGGCAACTGTCGCAATGGCACAAGCTTCTTCTATTCCTGTGATTGCATCAGGCGGCATTACTAATATGGATGATATCGTAGCGTTAAATAAAGTTGCGGATCAGGGCATATTGGGTGCGATTACTGGTAGAGCTATCTATGAGGGCACACTTGATGTGGCAGAGGCTCAGCTGGTTTGTGATAAGAAAGTTTTTTTATAACAAGTAAGTTTTTGTAGCTGTTGTTTGCCATTAGGTTGCTTACCAATTTGATGGCACCTTTCATAATACTGTTCTATTTTTATTGATACACGTTTTATTAATACATGGCTATCTAGTCTGTGTTATCAATAATTAAGGGTGGTCATATGGGAAAAGGTGATAAGAAAACCCGCCGTGGAAAAATCTGGCGCAACAGTTATGGAAAGTCTCGCCTCAAGGCAAATCGTAAGCGTTCTAAGCTCGTTAAAAAATAGAAAGTAGAAAATAAAAAGTAGAACGTTGTCGCTGAATTTTATGATGCTATTTCATTCAGTAAAAACTCTACTAGTGCTTTCTGAGCATGGAGGCGGTTTTCAGCTTCATCCCAAACCACAGACCATTTGGATTCCATAATAGTCTCACTGATTTCTAACCCGCGGTAGGCCGGTAGGCAATGCATAAATAGCGCATCTTCTGCTGCGAGGGACATAATTTCTTCATTGACTTGGAAGCCGGCAAAAGCTTTTTCTCTTATTTGTTTTTCTTCTTCCTGACCCATCGAGGCCCAGGTGTCAGTAACGACTAAATCGGCTCCTGAAACTGCGGCTACTGGATCTCGTTCAATGGAGACACGATCACTAAATTTTTCCAATAGATTGGAGCAAGGCTCAAAGCCCTCTGGGCAGGCAATAATCAGTTCAAAATCCAGCATATCTGCAGCATTCATATAGGACTGACACATATTATTGCCATCTCCAAACCATACAACGCGTTTGCCTTTAATGCTGCCTCGGTGCTCGATATAGGTTTGCATGTCTGCCAGTAACTGACAGGGGTGGTAGTCATCTGTTAGTGCGTTAATAACGGGTACGGACGAATACTCGGCAAATTTTTCGATTTTGTCATGACCAAATGTGCGAATCATTATGATATCGACCATTCTTGAGATCACACGTGCAGAGTCCTCGATGGATTCACCACGGCCAAGCTGAGTGTCGTTGGGTGAGAGGAACAGTGCACTACCACCTAGTTGAGCCATTCCAGCTTCAAAAGAAACTCGAGTGCGAGTAGATGACTTTTCAAAAATCATGGCCAGAACCTTGCCAGAAAAGGGCTGCTTAGCTGTGCCGTTTTTATGGGCTGTTTTCAGCTCAATAGCTCTCTTCAGTAGCTGTTGTAGCTCTTGTTTTGATAGGTCTTGTAGCGTGAGGAAATGTCTAAATGCCATGTTTTTCGTCCTGGTCTTCTCTTCTCTCTATTTCTAGTCTCTACTTCTGGGTTTATAGCCCTTGCTTGATCACTTCGCTGAGGAGATTGACCAATTGATCAGCATCATCAGTGGTTAGGTTAAGCGTTGGAAGTAACCGAATAACCGATTCAGCTGTCACATTAATTAACAAGCCCTTGTTAGCGGCTTTATCAACCAAGCCTCCACAGGGTGTATTGAGTTCAACGGCAAGCATGAGCCCCTGGCCTCTGATATCTACGACGCTTTCGCAACCTTCCAGTTGCTTGCCCAGTTGTTGCTGAAGGTAATTGCCCATCGACTCTGCCTTCTCGCAGAGGTTTTCATTAAGAATGGTTTCTACCGTGGCAAGGCCAGCTGCGCAGGCGAGAGGGTTGCCACCAAAAGTAGAGCCATGGCTTCCGGGCTGCATTAATTCTGCTGCTTTTTCACCGGCTAAACAGGCACCAATAGGGACGCCATTACCTAAGCCTTTGGCTGTAGTAACCACATCTGGCAAGAAGTTGTAATGCTGATAGTTGAAGTAGCAACCGGTTCTGCCATTACTGGTTTGAATTTCATCTAGCATAAATAACCAGTCCTGTTCATCGCATATTTGCCGGAGACCAGGTAAATAATCCTTATCAGGTATCCTGATTCCACCTTCACCTTGTATCGGCTCCACTAAAACAGCTACTACATTTTTATTATTTGTAGCGATAGTTTTGATTGCTTCCAGGTCATCAAACGGTGCCCGAACAAATCCCCTGACAAGGGGTTCAAAACCCGCATGCACTTTACGATTGCCGGTGGCAGTTAATGTCGCGAGAGTTCGGCCATGAAAAGAGTTCTGCATAACGATAATGGTAGGTTCATCAATATCTTTACTGTGGCCATATAGTCGTGCCAGTTTTATTGCCGCTTCATTAGCTTCAGCACCGGAGTTACTAAAGAACAATTTACTTAACCCTGAGATATCTATCAGCCGCTCGGCCAAAGTCTCTTGCGCCTTGATATTAAACAAATTGGAACAGTGGGAGAGAGTTGCTGCTTGATCAGCTATAGCTTTGGTGACAGCAGGGTGGGCATGACCTAATCCACAGACAGCAATACCTGATATGGCATCTAGATAGCGATTACCCTGATCATCCCATACCCAGGAGCCTTCTCCTTTAGTGAGGGTGAGTTTGCGAGTACCGTAGTTGTTCATTAATGCACTGCTGGTCATGCTTGTTTCTCTCAAACTGGTTTTTTTTAAGTTAAGGGCCTTCTTAAAAAGAACCTTAAAAAACTACAAAAACGAAAAAAGGCAGCTAAGTGCTGCCCGTAAAAAACGAATACTATAAGGATTTCTGGGTGTTGGCAATGAGCCCGCTTTGCTTTAACTCCTCTATTTTAAAAGCCTCTGCCCATAAAGGGCTTAGCTAGCCTCCAAGTTTTCTTAATCGATAGTGGCTATACCAAGCCCAAAGCCCTGTAATGGCAAGAATACATATTAGTAGTCCGATTAAATCTACAAACAAGATACCAGCAGTACCGAAAAAGCGACCACTGTGTAAATCTAGGATCAGCGTTTCCATAGATATACCGGGTAGCTCCGATCTTTGGCTGAGGTCGCTGACAAGTTCTTGGGGCAGGGGAGCCGATTCGCTCCATTTATTGATGGTCGTTTTACTTGGTTGCGTTGCTAGAGTATCAAGGTTTAACAGCATGGGCTTTGTATCAACGAGTACAAAAACTTCTTCTCCAATCACCTGAAGTTTAGATGTGTTTTCAGGCAATCCACTTAATACATTCAGCTTTTCAATCAGTTCGCCTTGGGGCGTTAGAAATACAAGTTCATCTTTACACAGAGCGAGCAACATAGTTGATGTAGCCGATGCACCCATTAATGGGCCTGCACAATTGGCAACGGGTTCTGTGTTTAGGAATAAGTCATGTCCACCAAGGTGACTAAGCCATTGTTGATTTGGTGTGCTTTCATCTAATGAGTGCTTGGTTACCCTGTAACCAGTAAAACTGGCTGTTTCAAACCCATACCAATCCATTAGCCATGATGATTTTAGCGTAGTTTTACTCAGCCCTATGCTTGGTGAATGGTTTAAAAGTATGCCTGTGGCGGCAAGAAAAACGACCATCAACATGACGGACAACCCAATGCGACGGTGCCAGCGGAGATTGAGGATAATGGTTTTTCTAAGTCTTAGGGGCAAGGTATGGTCTCTTATATAGGGTCTTTAGGGTCTATTTTAATCTAGTTCTTATTTTAATAGAGAGACTTATTTGATGATAAGGAGGCTTGTTGGCGAGAACGATTTATTGCTCAAGTGCCTGTTGATGATAAAACAATGCAAGTCTTGCTACTTTTGTGACGGCCCTTACAGATAAAGTTGCGCCAGTAATACCATCAATATGCTGATCTAACTTTAGCTCAGGGGTTATTTTGACATTCTGATATTGAGTCGTAAATGCGGGGTAACGGACTTCCCAGCCACGGCTTTCCCTAAAGGCCAAGATTTTCACCTGTTCTATGTGGCTACCTTCTTTGCTTCCGTTGACGATAATGCCAATGGTAATAGGCAGTTCTTTGCCAATTTCTTCCATAATCCAGGCGGTTTTCTCTCCATTTGTCCAGTACCTTACTCGTATTCCCCGTACACGGCGGCCGAGAATATCACTGGCAGTTTCTTTAAGTTCAGGTGTTAGCCATAGTGATTTTTGTTCTGGTGCCAGTGAAGAGGGTTGTGGGGTAGGTGAGGATGTTGATGAAGGTGGTGTGGGGGATAATTTGGAAGATAGTGTGGAAGGCTGAAGGTATTCTGCAATAAAGTCAGGCCCAGTTTGATACACGCCTTTGCTATGAGTAACGTCAGAAGCCGTAAGTGTTAGTGCAAATAGCATAAAAAGGAGAGTCATATAAATGACTCTCCTTTTGGCAGTGCTAAAAACAGAAGCACTGGAAATAAATGGTTTTATTTCATTAGCTATAAACATATTGGAAATTAGAAGCTCCAGCCAACACCTAGGTTAAAGCCGCTAAACTCTTCAGAATCACCTTCATTATTGTCATGTCGGTAATCGGCTTTCAATACAACATTTTCATGTAGCCAGTAGTTAAAGCCAACATCATATTGCTGTTTTTCACCGTCAGCACTGCTTTCGCCAGCTTGGTTATCCCATTCGCTGAAGCGAACAAAAAAGCCTAGTTTTTCATTAAGACGATAGGATGGTTCTATATAAAAACCTTCTTGCTCATCAGCACCGGCTTTTACATTTTCGATCACATCATCAATATCCCAGTGGGCGTAAAGGGCACGAAGACCAAATGGACCTTTGTTATAAATAGCGTGAAGTTCTACCAGGGTAGCATCGGCTTCGTCTTCACCAGCAAATGCTTGACCTTGCCAAACATCAGTTTGGTGTTGAAGTGTAGTTGCTAGTTCCAGTCCGGGCATTCCGGTGTACTTAATACGTGCGGTGTAAGCTAGATCATCGCCTTCGGCTTCACTGACTTTTTGGCGACCATCACGGATTTTAGCTTTACCTTTGCTTGGGTCTATAAATAATCCAGAGTGAACACCAGCATCGTAGCTAAAGCCTTCAGCAATTTCACCACTGAACATAGCGCCACCTTCCCACCAAGTAGAAGGAATAATGTTTTTCTCAACAGGATTACGCTCAACACCATAAAAGGTTTCTGGCTCGTGAGTTTCATTAAGAATACCAACGGGCATTAGAAAAACACCGGCTTTTGCACGGTGGTTTTCTGTATAGTCCCATTCCACATAGGCCTGCTCAATTTCAACTTCACCGTTTTTACCTTCACCAGCTACGTTGTGTTCAACTTCTAACTCGGAGAAGAACCTTAAGTCATCAGTGAATTGGTGGCCAAAGAATAGAACAAACCTATGTAGGTCAAATTCTTCCTTAGATGAGCTTGAGTTGTCAGAGGTTAGGTTGTTGTAGTGCATTTCACCGTAACCGCCGATTGTAGTTTTATCTGCCCACTCGGCAAGCTTGGCAACAGGCCCTGCAGAAACTTCTTCTACAGCAGCAAAGGTCGCTTCAGTTTTTACTTCTGTTTCAGTAACTCGCTTTTCTGTTGTTTCAAGCTGGGTTTTAAGTTGAGAAATTTCAGCTTGTTGTTTTTGGATGAGTTCCCACATCTCTTCGAGATTGGGTGCAGCTTGGGCTGTGCCGATGACACTTAGGCCAATGGCTGCTATTAATAGTTTCTTGAACATCTTGCGCTATTCTCCGTGGGCAATTTTAGTCATTACTGGCGGTGAACTATATAGACCTGTAAACGCAAATGCAAACTATTCTCATTTGTATTCGCGTTAACGCTTGACTCAGATCATTTGCAAAGTAGCTTTTAGGAGATTCTTATAAGGTTATTTTTTAATAAATGGTTTAGCTAGGGTATGAATAGGGTTAGAATAGTTGACTGTTATAGTCGACTATTATTTCTTTTTATTTCAGAGGTATGAATTAATGGACATTATGGAAACCATTAGAGAGCAGGTGGAAGGCAATCCTATTATTCTTTATATGAAGGGGTCACCAAATCAGCCACAGTGCGGTTTTTCTGCTCGGACAATTGAAGCGCTAACATCTTGTGGAGAGCGTTTTGCTTATGTGGATGTGCTTTCCAATCCTGAGATTCGTGCAAATCTTCCTGTTTATGCAAACTGGCCAACGTTTCCACAGCTATGGATTAATGGCGAGTTAATTGGTGGATGCGATATTGTGGTTGAAATGCATGAAAAAGGTGAGCTCTCGACCTTGGTGAAGGAAGCGGCCCAAGCTTCTGAGTCATAGTTTGTAGGTTGTTTATCTACGTTGCCATTGGTAGTTGTCGCTTATTAGTATTATAGAAAATTACAATGAGACAGTCTGTCCTCATTGTGTAACATTAGATTAACGATTTTATGCTGGGGTATATGCCATACCCTGTGTGAACTTTTCTAGATTTTGATTGCTACAAAATTGTTTTCAAACTGACAAATTAAGGAGTTACATTATGGGAGTATTAGTAGGTAAGCCGGCCCCGGATTTTACTTCTGGTGCAGTGTTAGGTAATGGCGATATTGTTGATGCGTTCAACCTGTCAGCGGAAATTAAGGGTAAAAAGGCTGTTGTTTTCTTTTATCCATTAGATTTTACCTTTGTTTGCCCCTCAGAGCTGATTGCATTTGATCACCGTATTGACGACTTTAAAAAGCGTGGTGTTGAAGTGATTGGCGTTTCTATTGATTCTGTTTTTACCCACAATGCATGGCGTAATACAGCAGTTAATGATGGCGGTATTGGGCCAGTGAGATACCCTCTGGTTGCCGATATGAAGCATGAAATCTGCCAAGCCTATGATGTTGAATTTGATGCTGCAGGTGTTGCTTTCCGTGGTTCGTTCCTAATTGATGAAGAAGGCACTGTCCGTCACCAGGTTGTTAATGACCTGCCTTTGGGTCGAAATATTGATGAAATGTTACGCATGATCGATGCTTTGAGTTTCCACCAAGAGCACGGTGAAGTTTGCCCTGCTGGCTGGACTGAAGGTGATAAAGGTATGGATGCTTCTCCTGATGGTGTGGCATCTTACCTAGCAGAAAATGCTGATTCGCTATAATTCATTCACTGTAATCGTAGAGTAGCAGTTTTTTCTGGCCCTCGCTTTCTTGAAAGTGAACCAAGAAAAATAAGCATTTTCGAAGTAATATAAAAACCGCATAAGGTTGTCTTATGCGGTTTTTTTGCGGCAATTTTAAGCCGGTTAATATTATTGGTTCGTTGGAGTTATTTTGGAAACTGAGCGTTTGATTGAACTGGAAACAAAGTTGGCCTACCAGGAAGATACCATTCAGCAGCTTAATGATGTGGTTTGTCGTCAGCAGGATCAAATAGATATTCTTTTGGAAAAATGTGACTTACTGATATCCAAAACGAAAGAATTAGCTGACAAACTTCCAGATGACTTTGATGATAATGAAAGGCCTCCTCATTATTGATAATTGGGTACTGGTAGTTGGATGTTGGTGGTTAGTTTATTTGTAAAGAAATAAAATTATTCAAATACATCACTACTGAAATAAAAAACGCGGCTTGCTGAAGAACAAAGCCGCGTTTTTTATGAGGTTCGATTAAAGCCTTATTCTTGTTCTGTTTTAGCTTGAATATCTGCACCCATCATTGCTGTCGTATTTAGGATACCTCTACCTGAAACAGAGGGGATTAAGATATGTGCTGGTTTTTCAAGGCCATTTAAGAAGGGTCCGACAAGGCGTGCATTCGATAATGAGCGTATTAGGCCAAGGGCAATACTACCGGCGTCCATGTTGGGCATAATCAAGACATTGGCACGGCCACTAAGATTGGCATTTTGGCATATAGTTTCCCTTAATGTTTCGTTAAGGGCGGACATAGCATGCATTTCACCATCGATTTGCACATCTGAAAACTCATTGCGAAGCCGTTCAGCAGCACGCTTCATTTTATGTGCAGATTCGTCGTCATAGGTGCCAAAATTTGAGTGTGAAAGTAGGGCAACTCTTGGGTTGATGCCGAGATGTTTCACAAACTTGATAGCATCTTTCGCAATACCCACTACCTGTTCTTCCGTTGGGTCGACATTTACAAACGGGTCAGCCAGGAAAAGTGGGCCATCTTCTGTTAATAAGATACATATGGAGGAAGTGTGGCTATCCTCGGAGCGAGGCGGAATGATACTTTCGATGCTGCTGAGATGTCTGTCATAGCGGCCAGATTTACCGCAAATGAGTCCATCTGCATCACCGAGGGCAACCATAATGGCAGCAATCACCGTGTTGTTGGTATGTACGGTGTTTCTTGCAGACTCTACAGAAATGCCAGAGCGGCCTACGCGATCATGGTAAAACTTCCAATAGTTCTCTCGGTAATCGCCGTCCTCCGGATTAAAGATATCCAGGTCAACGCCGGGGCGAATGCGCAATTGCATTTGCTCAATTTTGCGTTTGATAACGGTGGGGCGGCCAACCAATATAGGTTTGGCTATTTTTTCATCGATAATGCCTTGCATGGATCGAAGAACATCATCGTTTTCACCTTCTGCATAGGCAATGCGAGGCGGGTTTTTACGTGCCTGTTCAATCATGGGTTGCATGAACAGGCGACTGCCACTCACATAGCTATGGAGTTTGGTGCGATAAGCTTCTAAGTCTTCAATGGGGCGGGTTGCAACACCACTTTCCATTGCCGCTTTAACAACAGCAAGTGGGACTTCTTCAATTAGTCGTGGATCAAATGGTTTGGGGATAAGGTAATCGGGACCAAACTTGAGTTCTTCGCCTGCGTAGGCTTCAGCAACAACTTGTGAGGCTTCACGATGAGCCAGGTCAGCAATGGCTTTTACACAAGCTTGTTTCATCTCATCGTTAATGGTGCTGGCACCGCAATCCAGGGCTCCACGGAAAATAAAGGGGAAGCAGAGTACATTGTTAACTTGGTTCGGATAGTCTGAACGCCCAGTGGCCAGAATCGCATCAGGTCTGGCAGCTTTTGCAAGCTCTGGCATGATTTCTGGTGTTGGATTGGACATGGCCAAAATCAATGGATTGGCCGCCATTTTTTTAACCATTTCAGCCTTAAGGATGCCAGGGCCAGACAGCCCAAGGAAGAGGTCTGCATCAACGATGGCATCATCAAGCGTGCGATCTGTGGTTTCTACTGCATAGGCTTCCTTCCAGGGGTTCATGCCTGCTTCTCTGCCTTTATGGATTACGCCGTTACGGTCCAGCATACGGACGTTTTTGCGTTGTAGTCCCATACTAATTAATAGGTCTACACAGGCAATACTGGCGGCACCGGCACCGGTAACTACCAGTTTTACATCTTCAATATTTTTTTCTACAATGCGCAAGCCGTTATAGACTGCTGCGGCAGAAACAATCGCAGTACCATGTTGGTCATCATGGAAGACTGGGATGTTCATTCTTTCGCGTAGTTTTTTCTCTACTAAAAAACACTCAGGTGCTTTAATGTCCTCAAGGTTGATGCCGCCAAAGGTGGGCTCCAGTGAGGCGATAATATCGACGAGTTTGTCGACATCGGTTTCATCCAGCTCAATATCGAAAACATCGATGTTGGCGAACTTTTTAAAGAGTACTGCCTTGCCTTCCATCACAGGTTTGGATGCCAGGGGGCCAATATCTCCCAAGCCTAAAACTGCAGTACCATTTGTGACTACGCCAACCAAATTGCCCCGAGCGGTGACTTTTGCAACATCGGTAGGGTTTTTAACGATGGCGCCACAGGCGTAGGCTACACCTGGAGAATAAGCCTGGGATAAATCACGCTTATTGGCCAGAGGCTTTGTGGGGCGTATTTCCAGTTTTCCTGGTACAGGGTCTGTGTGATAGCGAAGGGAGCTTTCTTTAAATGAGTCAACCATTATTGCTTCTCATAGCTTGCTTGTTCTGGATAGTTTGGAGCCCATATAACCTTTTATAGCAGTGCCCCAGGCAGGGCGGCTATTCTAACGCGACCTGTCATAGGATTGCCATGCAAATTATAGGGGTAGTAATTTTGTAGTTTATCTACATATATATGATTTATCAATATATATATTATAGGGTTTAGTGGATTTTAATATTATAATTAACATTATATTATCTATTCAATTAATTGTTTTATATGATTATAAATTTATTATATTTAAATAATCTAAAATATAGTTTTTTTACAAAAATATTAATTTAAGCTTAAATAGCACGCACTTGTTTGGGGCGAGTAGGGTGTGGTTTCAGTTTTTCTATTTGAAAAAATGATCATATTCTAGGCAGGTTAAGGAAGGTTTATAGGATATACAAAAGGTCATTATTATTGGGGCTGGGCATGCGGCTGCGCAATTAGCACCTAGTTTACGGAAGCAGGGGTGGAAGGGTCAGATTCTCATTATTGGTGATGAAGCTTACATTCCCTATCAGCGGCCTCCACTTTCTAAAGAGTTTATTGCCGGAGAAAAAACGGATGATGAAATCTTGATTCGTCCTTTGTCAGCCTATGATCAGCACGATATAACTTTTAGGCTGAATGAAACAGCTGTAAAACTTAACCCTTTAGAAAATGCATTAACCCTGAGTACTGGAGAAAGCATTGGCTATGATTACTTGGCTTTCTGCACTGGCGCTCGGGCAAGGAAAATTCCAATTCCCGGAAGCGATCTGGAAGGTGTTTTTTACCTTAGGTCTATTGATGATGTAAAAGGTATAAAGCATCGGTTAGATGTACGAGTTAAAGACCGCGCTAAAAAAAGTCATAAAACTAGTGATAGTGTAAATGTCGTTATTGTAGGTGGTGGTTATATTGGGTTGGAAACGGCTGCGGCCCTGAGGAAGATGGACGTTAATGTGACAGTGCTGGAAATGCAAGACAGGGTGCTTGCCCGTGTCACTGCTCCAGAGGTATCTGAGTTTTACCAGCGTGTTCATGCTGAGGAGGGAGTGCAAATACACACTGATTCCATCGTGAGTCATATTGAAGGTGAAGGGCAGGTGTCTACTGTGTGTTGTGAAAGTGGTAAGTGTTTTGATGCGGATTTGGTGATTATTGGTGTAGGTGTTGTGCCGAATGTAGAGCTGGCCGAAGAAGCTGGTTTACTTGTAGATAATGGCATTGTTGTTGATGAGTTTGCGCAAACATCGGTCAGTAATATTTTTGCAGCTGGAGATTGCACTAGCCATCCCAATGCATTGCTTGCCAACTCCTTAATGAATGGGAGGTTGCGTTTGGAATCTGTGCCCAATGCAATGGAACAGGCGAAAACAGTTGCTGCGAGTATTTGTGGGCAATCCCTACCTTACGCCAGCTATCCCTGGTTTTGGTCAGATCAGTATAATCTAAAATTGCAGATTGCGGGTCTAAGCCAAGGTTTTGATCAAGTCGTTATTCGTGGGGATCACAAAAATAGCAGGAGCTTTGTCGCTTGGTACCTGAAGCAGGGTAAACTGTTAGCTGCTGATTGTGTGAATCGGCCTAAAGAGTTTTTAGTAGCAAAACAATTATTGAGTCGTGGAATAAAGGTGGATCCAGCTTTGTTAGTTGATGAATCCATTGACCCCAAAACATTTCTTCAGTGAGAATTATCCCCCGGATAAATTTTAGCGGTAATAAACTTAGAGGTTATAAACAAATGCCAATTATTCATTATATTGAAGCCGATGGCGCCGAGTACGAGGCTGATGTGGTCGTTGGAAGTACAGTGATGCAAGGTGCTGTAGACAATATGATTGATGGAATTTTGGCTGAGTGTGGTGGTTCTTGCAGCTGTGCTACCTGTCATTGTTATGTAGATGAGGCTTGGTTTGAGAAGGTGGGTGAAGCGGGTGGTACAGAAAAAATCATGCTGGAAATGGCTATAGATCCACAGCCTACCAGTCGTTTAAGTTGCCAGATTAAGGTGACAGAAGAACTGGATGGTTTGGTTGTTAGGTTGCCTGAATCGCAGTACTAGTAATTTGAGGGTTCAAGGTATTGAAAGGGCTGGGCTTTGCAGCTCTATTTGGTTGGGTTAGCCTTCCTTTAATTACAGCCCCTTAAACCACTCTTGAAAAAAATGCCCCATAAAAGGTGTTTCATTTTGTTTGCCGCTAATGGCGCCAATTAAACTCATAATCCATATCACTAGAATGATTACACCCCAAATCATAGCCAGAGTACCGCTGATAATACTAAGTACAAGGTTGCCTAACAGGGCCGCGATCATTATTCCCAAGTATTGCCTAATGTAATAAGAAGCAAACTCTTCTCTGTTATTCATGTTGAGAATCAACGCAATGACCCAGCCAATAATTGTAATGTGAGCAAGAATTGCTTTTGCTTTGCCATTCATGGTTTCCGCTCCTTTCTTGTATTTATAATTCTAGTTATATCTGTAATTATTGTTGTTTTTGTAATTATAAATTGTGATTACGTATGGTTAGCCTTATCTATTCCAGCCGCCCAGATCCTTCCACCGGTTTACAATACTGCAAAATAAATCCGCTGTTTTTTCTGCATCGTAAGCGGCTGAGTGAGCTTTGCCATTGCTGAACTCAATTTCTGCGGCTTCGCAGGCTTTTGCTAGAACAGTTTGGCCGTAGGCAAGTCCGCCCAGTGTGGCAGTATCAAAACAAGAGAAAGGGTGAAATGGATTGCGCTTTATATTGTTTCTGGTTACTGCGGTGTTTACAAAGCCAAGGTCAAAGTGTGCATTGTGAGCAACCATGACAGCTCGGTTGCAGTGGGCTTCTTTGATGGCATTTCGAATAGGTTGAAAGACAGATTTAAGTGCTTCCTCTTCATCTAGTGCCATGCGGTAAGGATCGTCGGGATCGATACCTGTTATGTCCAAAGCTGCCTGTTCAATATTGGCGCCATCAAAGGGAATAACTGAATGGCAGATAGTTTCATCTGGCATCAAAATACCGTCATCATCCATTGCCAGTGTTACCGCGGCAATTTCTAGCAATGCATCAGTGTCAGAATTGAAACCGCCGGTTTCTACATCCACAACGACGGGTAAAAATCCTCTGAATCGATCAGAAATAGGTGGGTGCATCAGCTGGTAGCCTTGTAAATACTAGTCATTGTTGGTTTCTTACCATTCATAGGACTTGCCATTGTCGCACTTCTCCGCCACCCAGTGGTGTTAATGTGCCATGGCTAAAGGGTAGGTTTGCCGGGCTGGTCCATTCAGATTTTTCCAGTGTGATGGTGTCGTTATTTCGAGGTAATTGATAAAAGTCAGCGCCAAAATGACTTGCAAACCCTTCAAGTTTATCCAGTGCATTAGCCTGTTCAAAGGCTTCAGCATAGAGCTCTACTGCAGCATGGTTGGAGTAACAGCCAGCACAACCACAGGCATTCTCCTTCTTGTCTGTTGCATGGGGTGCAGAATCAGTGCCAAGGAAGAATTTTGGACTTCCGCTAATTGCTGCTTCTATGAGTGCCTGTTGATGAATATTGCGTTTTAAAATGGGCAGGCAGTAATAATGGGGTTTTACGCCACCCACTAGCATGTGATTGCGGTTGTACAACAGGTGCTGTGGCGTAATAGTTGCTGCCACATTTTCAGAGGCTTCTGTGACAAACTGGGCACCTTCACGGGTGGTGATATGCTCCAGAACTATTTTTAAATTAGGGAAATCCACTACTAATTTTTGTAGATGTTGTTCGATGAAGACGGCTTCTCTATCAAAAATATCTATATCTGCCGATGTGACTTCACCGTGAAGTAGCAGAGGTAGCCCTTCTTTTTCCATTTGTTCTAGTACAGGGTAAATATTACTGAGCTGGGTAACGCCTGAATCAGAATTAGTTGTTGCTCCGGCAGGGTAATATTTACAGGCAAATACCTGGCCTGAGGCTTTGGCCTGTGAAATTTCTTCAGGCTGAGTGTTGTCCGTAAGGTAAAGCACCATTAATGGTTGCCAGCTTGAGCCTGCAGGGCGCCGGTTAAGAATGCGTTGTTTGTAGTCCAGTGCTTGCTGGGTGTTCAGTACTGGTGGAACCAAATTTGGCATGATGATACTGCGGCCAAAATACCGGGCAGCGCCGGGTACTGTATAGGGTAGGGCTTCATTATCCCGAAGGTGGACATGCCAATCGTCTGGTCGGGTTATGGTCAGTTTGGTCGGTAAAGTCTGATTCATGGGTGATATTTGCTTTTGGTGGGCTTTGCTTGAACGAATGCTACCGGAATACTGGGTTGCTTTATAGCCGGTATATGCGAATTTTACTGAGTATTATGCCGAGTTAGCTGTGAAACTGAGCGTGGTCATATTAGAATAGCGGCCAATTTTTATACCTGTTTTTTTATATTCGTAGTTATTTTTTACATTTGTTCCAATCAGGAGTTATGTCGTGTCCGACATCAAGAAAGTTGTTTTAGCTTATTCAGGGGGTTTGGATACCTCAGTTATCGTTAAATGGTTGCAAGAGACTTATCAGTGTGAGGTAGTGACATTTACTGCTGATATTGGTCAGGGAGAGGAGGTTGAACCTGCTCGAGCTAAAGCTGAAGCGTTGGGTGTTAAGAAAATTTACATCGACGACCTTCGAGAAGAGTTTGTTCAGGATTATGTGTTTCCCATGTTTAGGGCAAACACTATTTATGAAGGTGAATATCTGCTTGGAACTTCTATTGCGAGACCATTGATTGCAAAGCGACTGATTGAAATTGCTAACGAAACAGGAGCAGATGCTATTTCCCATGGTGCTACTGGTAAGGGTAATGACCAAGTTCGTTTTGAATTAGGTGCTTATGCTTTAAAGCCTGGAATTGAAGTGATTGCACCTTGGCGTGAATGGGATCTAAATTCTCGGGAAAAGTTGATGGATTACTGTGAGACCCACAATATTCCTGTCGACTTTTCCGGCAAAAAGAAAAAGTCACCTTATTCTATGGATGCTAACTTGCTTCATATTTCCTACGAGGGCGGTATTTTGGAAGACCCTTGGGCGGAGCCAGAAGAAGATATGTGGCGTTGGAGTGTGTCTCCTGAAAATGCCCCCGATGAACCGACTTACCTGGAGTTGACCTATGAGAAGGGTGATATTGTTGCCATTGATGGTAAGTCAATGTCTCCAGCAACAGTTTTGGCGTACCTTAATAAGGTAGGTGGTGATAATGGTGTTGGTCGGTTGGACATTGTTGAAAACCGTTACGTCGGTATGAAGTCGCGTGGTTGTTATGAGACGCCAGGGGGTACTATTATGTTACGTGCTCATCGGGCTATTGAGTCTCTGACATTGGATCGAGAATCTGCTCATTTGAAAGACAGTGTGATGCCTAAATATGCCGAAGTAATTTACAACGGTTATTGGTGGTCTCCCGAGCGAAAAATGCTTCAGGGAATGATTGATGAAACTCAGGATGTCGTCAATGGCCAGGTGAGAGTGAAGCTCTACAAAGGCAATGTGATTGTTGTTGGCCGTCAGTCTGAAGATAGTTTATTTGATGAAAAAATTGCTACCTTTGAAGATGATGCCGGAGCCTACGATCAAAAAGATGCAGAAGGTTTTATCAAGCTCAATGCATTGAGGTTAAGAATAGCCGCCAATAAGGGACGCAATCAGGGTTGATTTTGATTGTGACAATGACCAACTTGACGTAAATCAATATGTACGTTGAGTGCTTAGGGAATAATACTTGAGGGGTAGACGTGCGGAGTACACATCTACCCCTTTTTTAGATTTTTAATCACCGGACTAACTACGAGAAAATTAAAATGAGTAGCAATGTCACAACTTCCGGAGAAACACCGGTTTATAACACCAGAGTGGTCAAACAATTTGCCCTGAAGTGGCTAGTCTTTATCTATTAATTCCCGTTTCGCTGATATTTTGTGCCCTGGCAATCGTGATCTTTTTCTGGGCAGTAAATAGTGGTCAATATGATGACCTTGATGGAGAAGGTGAGCGCCTGTTGTTTGGCGATGATGATTTAGAAGAGAAACCAGATGATTCGGGTAGTGATGATTTAGCTGAAAAAAAAGAGACACCTGATGACTGATATGAGCGTGATGTCCATAACTTCTATGTTTCTAATAGGCTTGTTAGGCGCCGGGCATTGTGTCGGGATGTGTGGTGGCATTGTTGCGGTATTAGGTTTTGCTACAGATTCAAATCAGCCTCGTTGGCCCATTATTCTGACTTATAACCTAGGCAGAATTAGTTCCTATGGTCTGATGGGGGGGCGTTGGATTACTTGGCCAATTTGGAGATCAATTTTTATCATTAGGCCCTTGGCTAAGGGCAGTTGCGGGTTTGTTATTAATTCTTATGGGATTTTACCTTGCTGATTGGTGGAAGGCTTTGACTCTACTGGAAAGGGTTGGGCAGGTGTTATGGAAAAAGCTGCAACCTCTAGGAAAAGGGCTGTTTCAGGTGAGTTCGGTAGGGCGGGGCTTCTTGTATGGCATGCTGTGGGGCTGGCTGCCTTGTGGTTTGGTTTATTCTGCCTTAGCATTTGCCGGTGCTTCTGCATCTCCTGTTCTGGGTGCATGGTCTATGATGGCTTTTGGCCTAGGTACATTGCCTGCAATGCTGGCGGGAGGGCTTTTTTCTGCTCAGCTTAAAAATTTGCTTCAGGGTAAATGGTTGCGTGTGACAATGGCACTGGTGTTAATTGTATTTGGTGGTTGGACACTATGGTCTGCAGTGAGCCACAATCACTCTACAGAAGAGTCAGGAAATGCACACTCTAGTCACAAACACATGCATCATTAGAGCTCTTAAGTAGAGTGCTGAAAGTTAGGGCTGACGATTTCAGAAATAAATTTGCCTGACTCCTTATTAGTTGACTTTGATCAAGGTCTGAGGCTGACTTCAGAGGTATAAAAGTTACCACTAAGGGGTTATGCCTGAATTATAATTGGGTGCTTGGCATGGGTGTAATTCAACAACGAATAAAGATAATTAAAGAAATGGGGTATTTATGATAGGTCATATTTTTGGATTGCTGCACAACCCAGAAGCTGAATGGAAAAAAATTGCGGCGCTTCCAGATGAAAGTCTAAAGCGAATGAGTATTTATTTCATTTTTCTTGCACTGATTCCAGCTATTGGGTTTTATATTGGTACAACGCAATTTGGCTGGACTATTGGTAGTGGTGACCCTGTTCGTATTACAGAAAGCAGTGCTATTCCACTGATTGTACTGTTTTACTTTGCTCTTATGGGAGCATTGATTTTTATCGGATTAATGGTTCATTGGATGTCAAAGACCTATTCTGCTGAATCACATGCTTATAAAGGTTTTGTCTTTATGGGGTTGTGTTGTACTCCGGTGTTTCTTGCTGGTATCTTTGCAGCATATCCCATATGGTGGTTAGATATACTTATCGCCATTGCTGCCTGTAGTTATGCTATCCGCCTAATCTATTTGGGTATCCCTGATATGATGAATGTCCCGGAAGACCTAGGATTCCTCTATGCTAGTGCCGTTTTTGCTGTGGCTCTGGTGTATGTGGTTGTGGTTTTGGTAGGAACTGTCTTAGTATGGGAGTATGTAGCAGCCCCTGTCTTTACCAACTAGCTCTTTATCATTTTAAAAAAGGCCGGGTTTATTCCCGGTTTTTTTATGCTCTGTTTTTGCCCTGCTATATAAGCGTTTACAAATCGGCTCTTAGGAAAACAGTATGGTGAAACAGGGTGAATTATACTTAAGAATTGATAGTACTCAGAATATTACTATTCTGAGTACCTAGGAGATAAAAAATGCGCTTATTACATACCATGATCAGGGTGGGCGACCTTGATAAATCCATAGCATTTTATAGGGATATATTAGGTATGGAATTGTTGAGACGTAAGGATTTTCCCGAAGGAAAGTTTACCTTGGCTTTTCTAGGTTATGGCGATGAATCAGAAAATACAGTGCTTGAATTGACCCATAATTGGGAAACAACTGGTTATGATCTCGGCAACGGTTATGGGCACATAGCTATAGGTGTTGATGATGTTTATGAGGCATGTGAGCGGATTAGAAATACTGGTGGGAATGTTGTAAGAGAGCCAGGGCCTATGATGCATGGCTCAACAGTCATCTCTTTTGTAGAAGACCCCGATGGGTACAAAATAGAACTGTTATCCGAAGGGTAAATAAAAATAGTCGTCAGTATTCATATTCAATCAATAGCCGAAAAGTATTGTTAACACTGTCTTCATCAAGACCAAATATCAAACCTGCCTCCCAATGCAGGTTTTGTCGGGTGCCTGTATTTATAGTGCCCATGATGACTGGCCCCAAGGCTTTGGTATCTTCACCACTATAAAATTCAATAGCAGGCTCAAACAAACGTGATAATCGATATCGCATTTGAATGGCGGCTGAGCTTTCCACCTCATCTTCTATATCTGATCCCCACTCATGGGTTAACAAAAAATTTGCGGTACCGCTCCAACGTCCCCATTCTTTCTCTATTAAAATACCGGTTGAAAATTCCCAGATACTTTCATGAGCTTCCTTTTCAAGCTCAAACAGTATTCCCCAATCAGCCCAATACTCTCCTTGTTCTGTTAATTGCCATTTTGCTTCAAGCTCATAGGCTTCCAATTTAAAGCTGGTATCGTCAGAATTTTCACCGGTTAGGTAGATTTCGCCAAACCAGCGTTCACCAAAAGCACGCCCATAGGATAAACGGTGTAATTTTCGGTGAGTCTTTTCATTAGATTGATCGTTTCCTTGAGGTTGATCATCTTGGTAAATAGCACGCCATTCAATTTCTTGTTCAAGGGCATCTACATAAGGGTGATAGATTTTATCTACCGTATTTCCATCTGCGATACAGATAGGGGAGAGTAGAGAGCACAAGATTAATAGGTTACGTGCCCTTATTATTCTCTCAACCGAAATGGTGTTTGTTGGTTTTGTAAAAAGGCTCATGCGCAGTTCTCCTAGTAACTAGTATTTTCTGCGTCAAGGGCCATAGTTGACGGTGCACTGATTAATTTACCTAGTAGCCAGAATATTAGGATCATTGAAACACCGAAGAGATAGCCAGAAAATTGAAATAAGGAAGGTGTTGCCTCATAGCCTACTAACGTATAAAGCAAGTGACCTATGACAGAGTTCTCTGGAATCTGTGAGCCACTATCCCACAGAATTTGTGAATAAGGCAGCCAGTCAGCCTGCGTTAGAAGTAATACTGCTTGAGAGGCCATATTGCCCCCCACAAGAGAGAGCAAGCATAGGCCGATTACAGTGACTTTGTTTCGAGGTAACCCAAGCAAGCCATAATAAATAAGTACTCCGGCACTGATACCTATACCTGCACCTATACCTGATCCCGCAAGTGTCGGCTGAACATAGGAGGGTTGATTAATCACACCACCTATATAAATAAAAATTTCAGAGCCTTCGCGTGTGATAGCCAGGGATACAATCAATACCATGAAGGCCATAATCCAAAAATTACTCTTCAGCATGTTAGCTCTGGGTTTTTTAAAAGGGTTGTTGATTGATAACGGTAAGACCAATAACACTAATAAAAAAAGTATGGAGAGTTGTATCAGTGCATTGATGACTTCTTGCCCCACATAATCAAACCATTCGGACACCGAAGCCATATTTAAAGCAAAAATCAATGCGCCCAGTGTACCCAGACCTATGGCGACTAAAACCCAGCGTGGTTTAATTTGGTAGTGTTTTGAAAATACCAGTAACACACTAATTAGTAGTGCGGCTTCTAAGGCTTCCTGAAGGACTAGGACGACTGAATTCAGGAACATGATGATTTGTTTCCGTAAATCATGGCTCAATCACCACCACTTTACCTTGAGCTGTTTTGGGGTAAAACTCACCAAAAAAGGGGTATTCTCCAGGGGGCAATGGACCGATAAAGATAACTGCTTTTCGGTTACCAGAAATAACTTTTTCCCTATTTAATTCGTAACTTTCAAACTCCTCAGCAGTGGGATCAAGGTTATTGATCAGCAACTTAACCTTGGTGTTTGCCGGTATTTCGATGGTTTCTGGGAGAAAAAGGTGCTTCTGAATTTTTATTTCAATAACAGGTGTAGCGGCTAAGGCATAGTGGCTTACTAGCGCTATACCAAGAAAGGTGATGACGGTTACTGGTAGTTTACATGCCTGTTTAAATATCATTTGTTGAGTCCATTAAACAGAACAGTGAATGTCGTTCCACTAGAAAAGCTGGAAGGTGATATATGGGTGCTTCCACCATGTAGTTCCACGATATGGCTTACTATAGTTAATCCTAGGCCACATCCAGGTGTTGCCGCTACATCCTTCTTGTTAAGACGCTGAAACCGTTCGTAGACCTTATGGTAATCAGTAGGATCAATTCCAATCCCTGAATCTTCTATTTTGAGATAAACCTTTGGCGTGTCGCCCAATTGGGCGGGCTGGTTGCTAACTGAGACCTTAATGCTACCATTGTTAGGTGTATATTTATTGGCATTACTCAGTAAGTTTTGTATTAGGGTTTGTAAGCTGAAAAGGTCACCGTTAATTAAACTTTCTGTGCCGGTAAGCTCCAATGATTGATGTTTTTGTTCAAAACTGAGGTGTTGCTCGGCGATAACTTCTTGCGCCAATTGGTATAAGTTTATAGGTGTAAAATTATTTGAAAATTCACTTGGTGTTGAGCGATATAAAGATAGTAGTTGTTCTACCAAATGTTGCATTCTTTCAACACCTGATTGCAGCTGCAAAAAGCTTTCTTCATTTGAAGTTGGGTAATTTTTAAGGTTGTGTAACTGAACTTTTAAGGCGCTGATGGGTGTCCTTAATTCGTGAGCTGCATCAGCGGTAAAGCGTTTCTCTCTTTCAAGTGCTGTTCCCAGTCGTGTTATAAGAGAGTTGATAGAGTAAATAACATGTTCCAACTCTTTTTGAGGATCTGGTAATTCGATAGGGGAGAGATCATGCACCTGTTTGTTTTTTAGTTGGTCAGACAGATCTTTTAAGGGCTTGAGCCCTTGGCTAACAATAAACCATATGAGGAAACCAATCAGAGGTATTCCTAGAAGAATAGGTAATACAGCTTTGATAATAACGTTTTCTGCCAAGCTGAATCGACGGTCTGTTCTTTCTGCAGTAATTATCCAGCGATCCTGTATCGCATCAAAGTAAACCAATGTTCGCCATCGATAACCATTAAAGTTCGCATATCCAAAACCTGGGTGTAAATCAGTAATAGGTTTATCCTGAACATTGTTAGATGCACCAAGAAGTTCATTGTGACGCCATATCTGGTAGGCCATATCGTCTAAATGGGTCAAACTGTTTTTATGTTTGTTTGGGCGAAGATTAGAGATCAGTTTAGTTGTATCGAGTAGTTGATTATCGAACAGTTTTTCTGCCTCTTTCAGGCTGGAATTATAACCTTGAAGTGCCGCTAAAAAGTTAAATAGAGTCAGAGTGGCCAGGATAGCTACAATAAGAAATACCCTGGTGGATCTCATAGAGTATCGACCTTGTAGCCAACACCACGTACAGTTTTAATAAAATCAGTCCCAAGTTTTTTACGAAGGTGGTGAATATGTACTTCAAGTGCATTGCTACAAACTTCTTCTCCCCAGCTGTAGAGCTTGCTTTCCAGTGTTGTTCGCGTAAGCACTTTGCCAGAGTTTTCCATGAGGCTTTTTAACAGCATATATTCCCGTCTAGAAAACTCAACATGCTGTTTCTGAAAAGTCACAGTTTGGGCTGCTGTATCAAGATCGACATCACCCAGTGAAATCAGGTTAGTTTTAGAGGTGCCAAGCCTACGTTCTAGAACCCTTAATCGGGCTAGAAACTCAGTCATTTCAAACGGCTTGGCAAGATAATCGTCGGCACCACAGTCTAATCCAGCTACCTTATCACCAGTGCTGTCTCTTGCTGTGAGTAAAATTACCGGCAGAGAATCATTTTTTGCCCTTATTTCCCGTAGCACTTTAAGACCATCTATATCTGGTAGGCCTAGGTCGAGAACCACAATTCCAGGGTCTTCTGTAGCGACAACATGTAAGCAATCTTTACCACTTTCTACATGATTAACAGCGTAGCCTTGTTTCCGCAACGCTATTTTCAAGCCCTGGGCAAGAGGTCTGTCATCTTCTACTATCAGTATCTGCATCGTTTTTTCACTATCTAAACAGATTTTAGTGGGAAAGCTTCTTAGTTACGATGGCTAATGCCTTTGCTATCTCTTTTTGGCGCCCAGCATCTGCTAATGGCCGATTGGGGCGTGCTGGAGCATTCATTGCTTTAATCAGGTAAGTCTTGGCTTCTTGGTAGCGTTTCTCTTGAATAAGATAGTCACCGAAAAAGTAATTGCTATCAATACCGTTGGGGTTAATGGATAGCGCCTTAAGAAGCAGTTCTTCTGCTTTTTTATCATTTCCAAAACCAATCGGCCAGCCAGGTACATTAAAATATAGCGTGCCGAGGCTGGTGTAGGCTGATCCTTCCAGTGCATTAGGGTCAATGCTTATAGCCTTTTCAAAATCTACCTTAGATGATTTAGCCAAGGACAAAGCACCTAGACCTCCCTTAGCTCCGGCAAAAGTAGATTTGATAATACCACGCCATATCCAGCTAGATGCATCATCAGGATAAGCCGAAACTACGTTGTCCGCATCACTTAGTAGCGCTTCGAATGCTGAAAGTTGAGCCTTTTCTTGTAACTGATAGTTTATTTTAGCCCAGCGGTGTTGAAGTTTGATTACCTCTTCATTTGCACCCCCCAACGCTGACCCCATTGTTAGCATTATGGTAAGGAAGAGGGCTAACCGAGTAGTAATTTTATAATTAATCATAATGGTTCTCTTGAATTTTGTTTGTAATAAAAAATTTATTGTTCGGTAAACTGCCGAATGATAAGGACTTTTTTTGCAAGTGCATTGTGGACTAGGCTTGGAAACAGGGCATTTATACGAATAAATAGTTTTTCAGGCCAGCCTAGATAGCGCTGGTGTTTATCTGAAGTTAAGAGAATGATCAGTTCATTGGCTACCCATTCTGCTGAATCTGTTTTGCTGCCCATGGCCTCGTTTAAGGAACTGAGAGCATTGGAATTTAAATTGGTGGATGTTGCACGAGGTGCCAAGTAAAAGACCTTTATATTAGTATCAGCTAGTTCCCTTCTTAACGCTTCGGTGAACCCTCTTAAACCAAATTTACTGGCACAGTAAGTGGTAAACGCAGGGTGTCCAATGCTCCCAAAAGTTGACCCGATATTAACAATGGCTGTATTTTCTTTAAGTTTTAGTATGGGTATTAACTTATGGCATAACAGCATTGGAGATATAAGATTTGTGGTTAGTATGTCTTGGATGAATTTTTCAGATTGTCTTTCAAAAAATTGAAAATCGATAATGCCTGCCAGATTTATGACTAGGTCAATACCTCCATTACTGCTACATTGTTTTACTATGTGCTCTCGTCCTTCTGTTGTATTGATGTCCGCTACGATGATTTTATGGTTGCCAAGTAGTTCTTCAGCGAGAGAGTTCAGTGTCTGTTCGTTTCTTCCGACCAAAAATAAATTTGCTCCTTGTCGTGTCAGTGCTTTTGCTACAGCACTTCCTATGCCCCCTGATGCACCGGTAATTAATATTTTACTATTGTGGAGTTTCATAGCGGTTTTCCTAAGGAGTTTCTATTTATGCTTTTTAGCATAAGGGTATGCCATGATCATCATTTAGGCCGCGAAAAATATCACCATAAAGCTGATAAAACCTTGTAGCAGAATGAATAATTAATGATTGTTCTTGACTATCTTCTATACGGTTCATAAGGTTTTCAAAAAACTTCAAATGATTCTGATCAAGCGATCCGTGGGAGTAGAGGTAAGAAAACGCATTTTTGGGTAATGACAGCGTGCTTCGGGTTTTGTCAGCTGCTTTTTCTGCCATATTCACACTGGTTCCTTCGAGCACTTGTACCATGCCAAAGAATCCTAGTGGATTTATTCGGTTGACCATATCATAGGCGTAGGCAACCATGATTTCAGTGCTGTAATGTGGTGTGCTTGTACGGACCACCTCCTTGTCAAATCCGCAGGCAGCTATATCGTTAAGAATCCATTCCTGATGGCCCAGTTCTTCCTCAATATATTCCGCTACGGCTTCACGTAACCATTCTTTGTCTTCTGGTAGTTTTGAGCCAACAGCCATTAACAGAGGTACGGTATGCTTAACGTGATGATAGGCTTGCTGAAGAAAACCAATATAGTCATCAAGGGTTATGTTTCCAGATAGACTCTTTTCTATAATTGGTGTTGTAAAAAGTGTTTGCCTGGGCGCTTGAGTAGCCTGATTTAGAGTGTCATAAAAAGCCATTAATATACCTAGTCTTATCTATCGGATTCTGGAAAAGAGTTTTATGCAAGGGGTTCTTGTACTTTAGATTGGTACAAGCCCTTGATCTCTGGGCGGTAATGGTCATAAATCGCTTGCCGTTTTGGCTTACTATTAGCTGTAAGTAACTCATGTTGTGCATTTAGTGGTGTAGACAAATGGTGCCATTTCAAAATATGTGCATAGTCGGGAAGACCGTTGTTGATTCGATTGATGACAGCTTGTATTTGTTGTTGGTTTACTTGTGGTTGACGTGTAGAGAGCAGTGCGATGCAAAAAGGTTTTTCATCACCATAAACGACAAAATCTAAAAACAGTGGGTCAGCCAAAAATTCTGACTCCACCCACTCAGGGCTAATGTTCCTGCCATAACTTGAGACAAGAAGGTTTTTCTTGCGTCCTACTACATGAAGAAACCCTGATTTATCAAGCGCCCCTAAGTCACCAGTTAAAATCGTTTTTTGTCCCCAACTCTCTGGCTCGTTGACGTAGCCCAACATGGCATTGCCCGATACGATAATTTCACCATCAGAAATGGAAACATTTATATGTGATAATGGTTTGCCAGTACTACCTGCAAGATCATTATCAGCCGTATTCAAGCTGACAACAGAGGCACATTCAGATAGCCCATAACCTTCATACACCGGGATATTAAACTTGCGGGCTTGTTTTAATAGGGCTGGAGAAACATGACCTCCTCCAACAGCGACAAAGCGTAATGATTTTGGTGGTTGCCAGCCCGATATAGTGGATGTTGTCAGGAGTAGTAATAGTTGTGGTGTGAGTATCAGACTATTGGGTTCAACCTGACTAATAATTGACAGCAGTTTGCTCGTGTTGATCGATGAACTACCAGTAAACCCAATTTCTTCGAGGGAAGGTACAACTACTTCACCACCAGACAACAGTGGTGCATATACGCCAGCAACATTTTCTAGCAATGTACTTAGGGGTAGTAGGCACAGATGACGTGGGCTAGGTAAGTTGACGGTTCTGGACAAAACCTCCGCTTGTTTTAATAGTTGCCGATTGCTGAGACAAACACCCTTAGGTCTTCCTGTGGACCCTGAGGTATAGGTAATTTTTCCCGTATCCTTAGGTAATTTTGCTTTCTCTCCAGTGTGGGTAAGAATAATTAGTAATAAATCACTTTCTATCTTTATGTTTTCTAAGCCGGAGATGCATTCAAGCACACTGGGTAAAGCTAGGTTGTCGGTAATAATGGCATCAACAGATGAACTTTTGATCGCATGTTTAATTTGAGTAATAGAAAAAAAGGTAGGTAACGGCAGCAAGCAAACATTAGAACTTTGGCAAGTTAAGTCTGCTATAAGCCAGTCAAATCCATTGTCTGTATGCAAGGCCAGGGATTGAATGTTGTGGTGCTCAAAAATAGCTATAAGCTGGTCGCAATGACTGGCTAACCCTTGGTAACTAAGAGAATTTTTTGTGTCTTTTGCAACAACACTATCAGTTTTGTAGTGTTTCTTAAGCTGCGAAAGGATATTTGACATTATTATTATCAGCCCGATTACGAATTAAGTTAGCCAAAATGTCTATACGGTCCTTATATAGTGCACATATCCCACGAAGCATTTGGTTATTTTGGATAGTGCGTGTAGCGTCTTCCAACTGCCCTGTGACGACCCAGGGTTTAGTTTCGTAATAGCTACCCCAGTCAGCTAGGGATGAGGGTTCAATATGATGGGGAAGAGCTTCAGTAATGGGAGACAGGTGAAATCCCATTTTTCCAATTGTTTTTTGAACGTGGGGTGTAGCTGTAAAGGCCAACCATTTAAAGTTGGCTCGGTGCAATACCGCAGCGAGTAAGACAAATAATAATAGTGTTGCCCCACGTTGGTGAGATGCCAAATTTCCAATCTCCACAATAGTTGATCGTTGAGTGATTTGTGATGAAAGTTTCGATAGCTCAACGTCAATGGAGTGCTCAAGGTACTGTTCAACAAATAAATGTTTGTCACTAGCAGGGCAAATTCCCGTTACCGCACTCAAGTTATTATTACAGCGAAGGCTAAGTAATAAGGGTAAAAAATCCTTTATTTTTGCCCCATAGGAACGGCTAAACTGGCCAGCGATGTATTGTTCGGCCTGCATTCTTGTTTCGGCATCAATAGTATGAACCTCAAGCTCTGGGCAAGGGTTTAGCAACCGTTGAAATAGTTGAATGTTAGACATAGAAAATCTGATACCCGTCTGTATTTAAACTCATCTTATTTGCCAATGATTAAGAGACCCTTAAGGTCTTTATTGAGGTGTATTTAGTATTTAATTGGGGGGGGATGAAAAATAAGTAGGTAAAAAATTAGTCAGAGAGAGAAGAGTAGAAGAAGGGCCATTGGAGGTATTCAGCTAAAATAAAAAAAGAAGCTTATTTATTACGGGGGGGGATATGTCTGTGTTTTATGGCTGCCCGGGTAACCAAAGGGCCGACAATTTCGAAAAATGCAGTAGCTGCAATGGTGATTGCCATAATCGTATCCGCATAGTCAGGTAGTATATGGCTAACAATTAATGCCATGCCAACGGCAACACCTGCCTGTGGAAGCATGGCTGCACCAATCCATCGGGCATCTGAACCAGTCATTCCTAGAAGCTGTCCGGAAAGCCACCCACCTAGAATTTTTCCTATAACTCTCAGTGCTATATATAACGCACCTATGAGGCCAGCATCTAATAAATTGACAAAATCTAATGATGCACCAGCAAGAATAAAAAAGAGGACAAGGAAGGGGCTTTGAATATTTTTAATAGCATGAAAAGGTCGGGTATGGTGGGTTGCTAAATTTGCAACGGTGGCACCCATCGCCATAGCAGCAAGAAGGTAAGAAACTTCTAACCACAATGCGAGACCACCGCAAAGCATAATTAATCCCAATGCTTCTATAAGGGTCGGTTCACCAGCCTGGATACGCCCTGTAAGAAATGCCATGGGTAGCCCTAAGATAATACCTAATAGCATTGCACCTGTGATCTCCCATAATCCACTGGCTATCATCGGCAGCCCGTTATCCACGGTACTGCTCATGGCAATACTCAGGCATAGGCTGAAAATTAATAGTCCCCAAGCATCATCCAGGGCTACAACACCTAGTAATGTTTTTCCAAAGTAGCTCTCATCTTTTGATTCGTCTATTACTGCAACCGTGGCTGCGGCATCTGTAGCTGTTGCTATTGCTGCAAGCAGCAATGCGACATAAATAGGCAGGGGGTTAGATAAAAGTGGGCTAATGAATAGTAGCCCTGAAAACACGACCGTCAGGGTAATAAAAGCAGCACCAAGAGAGATTCCAATTATCTGCTTTCCGTGCAGCTTTAAGGTACTCCGGGTCAGGGTGCTTCCTAGTAAAAAGCCAATCATGATTAGGGCTAATACAGATATTTGTTCAAACCAAAAATCTCTTGTTTCAGCAAAAAGATCCAAGCCATTTGGTCCAACAAAAACCCCCATAATGATGAGGAGGGTGACTCTGGGCAACGCTGTAATACTTCCAAACCAAAAGGTCAGTAGTCCAAAAAGTAATAGTGCGCCAAGGGTGATGAGTGTTTCAGGCATTAACTTTTGTTCCTAAATAAAGCCTATGCTAATCAATAATTTCTACAATACTCACTGTCATATTAATACTAAGTACTTATATCAGAGTTTAGTAGTTTTATAGGAGTGAATAGAATGATTTTTTTGACTAATAAAATACACAAGAGTCAGGTTGATTGCTTGTTTATAGATCAATTTATTATTAACCCTGTACAGCCTTTTCCACCAACTATACTAAGCATTACGTAAATCAGTATTAAGTAACCAATGAGGGTATTAGTTTACCCATAAAACCTTTCATCATAGTGAGGTGATTAGCTATGAGTATTTCTCCCGTTCTGGCTGATTATTTAGGCCAACAACGTGTTCACTACGAAGTACTAGAACATCCATTAACAACTAGTTCTATAGCCTCTGCACGAGAGGCAAATATTCCCGCAGATAAACTGGCCAAAGCTGTTATTGTCCGGCGAGGCGAACGTTATTCCATGTGTGTTATTCCGGCATCAAACCAATTGGTATTGGAATGGTTGAAGTATGGGCGCCAGCATTCATACGAAATTGCTGAGGAAAGAGAATTGCTTGGATTATTTCCAGGTTGTGAGGAAGGTGCTATTCCCGGGTTGGGCGAGGCCTTTCATATGGATGTTATTATTGATGATAGCCTGATGGATAAAAAAGATATTTATATTGAAGCAGGCAATCACACTCATCTTATTCACATAAATCACTACGATTTTGACCGACTAATGATGAATGCATGGCCTGCTCCCATTAGTTGTATCAAAGGTGGTGGAACTTCCGATGAGCAATATTTTTGGGCTCCCCCTGAGGGGAGGTGATTTATAACACTTTGATATATAGGTAAATTGTTTAATCCATTCTCTCTAAGGTGAGCCATCATTTTATGGAGGGTGGTTTTTAATCGTATAGATTATGGAGGGTTATTTTATAGGGGGTAATGACACTTATTTTGATATGATCAATACATATCAAGTAGGTCTAATGGATAGTCAGGAGAGTTTATGTCCTTGGGTTTATCTCCACTTGAGTTTCGAGAAGCTATTCGCTCAGGTAAACATACAGGGAACACTTCGGGATATTGCCCTGGCTATGTTCAGGGTAACGTGGTGATTCTTCCCAACGATTGGGCCTCTGATTTTCTGCAATTTTGCCAATTTAATCCCAAGCCATGTCCTTTGCTTGGCATGTCAGAAAAAGGTGATTCAACATTACCATCGCTTTGTGAAGGTCTCGATATTCGATCAGACCTTCCTAAGTATCGTGTTTTTGAACACGGAAAAATGGTGGAGGAGGTCGCTGAAATCAGTTTCCTGTGGTCTGATGATTTTGTCACCTTTGTTTTAGGTTGTTCATTTTCCTTTGAAGAAGCATTGATAGCGGATGGTATTGAAGTTCGCAATATCATTGAAGGTGTCAATGTGCCCATGTATCGAACAAATATCCCCTGTCAGTCAGCAGGCCGTTTTAGTGGTGATATGGTTGTTAGTATGCGGCCTTTCATGGCGGCAGATGCCATTCGGGCCGTACAAATTTCCACCCGTTTTCCATCGGTTCATGGCGCGCCCATTCATTTTGGAGATCCATCACTTATCGGTATTTCAAATATTAACCAGCCTGACTTTGGTGATGCGGTAACCATTAAATCAGGTGAAATACCTGTTTTTTGGGCTTGTGGCGTCACACCCCAGGTAGCATTAGAGCAGGCCAAGCCTCCAGTGTGTATTACCCATAGCCCAGGTTGTATGTTGGTAACAGACCTTAGGAATAGCCAATTAGCCGTGCTTTAATTTCACTGTGTACTTTGACACCACATAATATGACAAGCTTTACATGATAAGGCGATGAGAAGTTGAGATGACAAAAGCTGGTACGGATAAATCAGATGGATTGCTACTAAATTGTGATTTAGGAGAAAGCTTTGGCGCCTGGACCATGGGTATGGACGAGGCCGTTATGCCTTATATTGACCAGGCCAACATTGCGTGTGGATTCCATGCAGGGGATCATATGGTTATGCAGCGGACGCTGAGCTTGGCGGCGAAGCATGATGTGATGGTTGGTGCGCACCCAGGGTATCCTGACCTTGTTGGATTTGGCCGGCGCTCTATTAATCATTCTTTTGACGAAATAAAGGCACTGATGCATTACCAGATGTCTGCATTGGATGGCATGGCGAAAGTACACGGTGTGGAAATGCAGTATGTGAAACCTCATGGTGCGCTTTATAACGATATGATGGCTGATGCAGCCATTCGTCATGCGGTGATGGATGCTGTCGCTACATTTTACCGTCCTATAAAACTGATGCTCTTGGCTACGGCCCAAGCTGATGATCATAGGCAGGAAGCACAGAAAATGGGTGTTGAATTGTGGTTTGAGGCTTTTGCAGATCGTTGTTATGACGATAATGGAGTCTTGTTATCTCGAGCCAAATCAGGTGCTGTTCATCATCGATCTAAAATGTTGGGCCAGGTTGAAGAGTTAGTAAAAGAGGGGACAGTTACCACCGCAAGTGGCAACAAATTAAAATTAAGTGCAGACACACTTTGTGTGCATGGGGATAACACTGAAGGTGTTTACGCTATTCAAGAAATCAGGCAGTTACTTGATACATGAACATTACCGTAGCCGGTGAAAACTCACTGATTATTTACTTCGGCGAGCATCAAAAATCTCAGGCTCAAAGCTCTCAGTATCAGTACTCAGAAGTATCTACTGAAACATTGAATCAGGTACAGCAAGCCGTTTTGATATTAGCAGATTCCCTGGGTGAACTGCTGGTAGACCTGGTGCCTTCTTATGCATCCCTTTTGGTTATCTACGATCTTTATCGGACTGATTTACACACCATAAGGCCCCAAATACGGAAGCTACTGAATGGAATTAATCAGGTTGAGCAACCTGCGGGCCAGTTGGTTGAGCTTCCTGTGTATTACAGTACCGAATCTGGACCAGATCTGGAATTGTTGGCAGCAAGTGCTGGCTTGAGTATAGATGAGGTTATTGATCTTCATCAGGTTCAAGAATATCAGGTCTATGCTATTGGGTTTGCTCCCGGATTTGCTTATCTTGGAGAGGTCGATGAGCGTATTGCCACCCCTCGATTAGCGACTCCTAGGCAGCAGGTTCCACGTGGTGCAGTAGGTATTGCCGATCGCCAAACAGCCGTGTATCCCTCAGTCTCACCTGGTGGTTGGAATCTAATTGGTCTTTGCCCACAACGCATGTTTGATCCTGATACAACTCCTACAATGCCCGTGAAAGTAGGGGACAGTGTTCGTTTTAATAGCATTGATCGAGAGACCTTTTTGTCCTTGGGCGGAGTGTTGTAATGATTGAGCCTGTTAAATCAATGCCAGGCTTTGTTGTTAAACAGTCAGGCCCAAGAACATTACTGCAGGATTTTGGTCGTTATGGCTTCCATCATTTGGGTATGACGACAGGTGGTCCCGCCGATTCTGTGGCTTTTCGTTGGGCCAATCGTCTCTGTAAAAATGATTTGAGTACGACAGTACTGGAAGTGAGTGTGGGTGGTTTGATATTGGAATGCTCCGCAGAGACACAGATAGCTGTTTGTGGCGCGAATATGCCCTTAACTATTAATGGCCGTGTACGTGCTTTGTGGCGTAGTCATAAAGTAAAGTCTGGAGATATGGTTGAACTGGGCTTTGCTTCAGAGGGTGTTATTGCTTACCTTGCTGTAGCTGGTGGTTTTGATGTGGCTCTATCTTTCGGTAGTACTGCAACAGTTGTTCGTGAAGGCATAGGGGGGCTGAATGGCAACAAACTGGAGTCGGGAGATTATTTACCCTGTAGTTCTAATAATGGCAATAACAATCAATATAAAGACGATGATAATCGATGCTTAAAACTACCCAAGGGTTATCACCCAGTATATGGGCACCATGTCATGCTTCGGGTCATACCCGGCTATCAACAACATGATTTTAGTCGTTACCAACAGCGACGCTTTTTTAGCAATGAATATACTATCAGTTCTCAATCTGACCGTATGGGTTGCCGTCTTGAAGGCCCAGCAATTCAGCCAGAGATTGATGGCATTTTATCGGAAGGTATTTGTCTGGGTGCGATACAGGTGCCACCCGATGGCCAGCCAATTATTTTGATGCATGACCGGCAGACCATTGGTGGATATCCAAAAATAGGTTCTGTTTTGTCTCTGGATCTGGGACCATTAGCTCAATTGAAACCTGGTGATAAAGTGTATTTTGAGCCGATCACCGTAGATGATGCCCACAACATACTTCACCTAGCTGATAGTTATTTTAATAAAATTGAGCCTGTTCTTTGTTGATAAAAATTTACTATTAAAAAACATTGTTAAATAAAAATCTTGTAAAACAGGCGGTAAATTCCAAGCGGTCTTATACTTTAATGTAAGTTGAAGATGATGTGATTAACTAGAAGAATTGGTGGTTAAATAATAGTCACTTGGAGTTTTCTTTGAATGATGATCTTTCTCTCAGCCAGCAGATAGAAGACCTTCTGGTGGCACGCAATCCACGAGGGATGCAGACAGCACAGTCAGCACTCTCTCCCGGTTATTGTCTACGTTCTGCACAAATGATAGCTCAATGTTCAGGGAACGTTCTTATTGGAACAGGGTTCCCCGTAAACGGCACCTATGAGACCGATGGGCCGGTAGGTGCTGTGGCCTTGTATCGGGCACTTTTTGCTATTGGTATTAATCCAGTTCTGGTTTGTGGTGAGCCGCTGGCCAGTGCAGTGAAGGGAGAGTATCAAGTATATTCCATGCCGACAGGCATAGAATCTTATAGTAGCAATAGCATTGAAAACCCAATACAGAGCCTACTAAGCACCCACAATCCCTCATTGATCATTACCATTGAATTACCTGGTAGATCGGTGGACGGCTTTTATTACAACATGCGTGGTATCAACATCAGTGACCAGGTCATAGGTTTTGATGATGCTTTGTTATTGGCAGATTGTCCCAGTATTAGCATTGGTGATGGTGGCAATGAGGTAGGGATGGGGAATATCTCAGAGTGTTTATCTGATTTGGATATTATTCCTAGTGCAACAACATGCGATGAGCTGGTCATTGCTGATGTATCAAATTGGGCAGCACATGGCATCATTGCGATGCTTTCGAAACTGATGGAAAAAGATTTTTTGAGTGATTGGGATAACCAGCAATATCTGAAGTACTTTGCCCAGCGGGGTAGTGTTGATGGCGTTACCGGAGAAAAAACCCTGACAGAAGATGGTTTGGCTTGTGAAGTGACAGAATCCGTGATTGAACAACTGAGGCACTTAAGTGGATTTTCTTGATCTATAGTAAAGATATTATGGGTAAAACAGGAGAATTAGCTTTGCCTGTTTTTGGCACCACTGATAAGATTTCCTGCCCTTTCGTGCAGGAATTTATATCATTTCTCTTTATAAAAAAATGTCGAAGTTTTTGTAAAAAATGACAGCAGTTGTTAAAAAATAGGTCGATGAGTTCGAACTTGAACTCCAAAGTAATAGAGTAATGGTAATTGGATAAACCTAATGAGTATCGTCTACTTAAATAACAGCTATATACCTATGGCAGAAGCAAAAATATCCCCAATGGATAGAGGGTTTCTGTTTGGTGACGGTATCTATGAAGTAGTACCGTCATACAATGGTCAAATGGTGGGCTTCGCACCACATATTGATCGTATGAACAATGGTTTGTCTGCTGTGGGGATTGAGCTAGGGTGGTCGCATCAGCAATGGAAAGAAGTTTGCGATAACCTTATTGAAAAAAATGGTTCTGGGAATCTGGCACTTTATCTACACGTTAGCAGAGGGGCAGATATCAAACGATTCCATGCCTATCCAGAAGATATTGAGCCAACGGTCTTTGCCTTTGCTTTTGAAATTCCCCCGGCACCCGTTCCCGACAAATCAAAAGTAGTGGGATATAAAGTTGCCACTCATAGAGACTTGCGATGGGAGCGATGCCAAATTAAATCAACGGCATTATTGGGTAATGTCATGCACTTTCAGCATGGTTACGAGCAGGGTGCCAATGAGACGTTACTTTATAACGAGCGTAATGAATTAACGGAAGCGAGTGCGTGTAATGCCTATATCGTGAAGGATGGGGTGGTGATTACACCGCCAGCGGATAATCAGATTTTGGCGGGTATTACCCGTCATATATTATTGGATTTGCTTCGAAAAGAGGGTTCTATTCCTGTGGAAGAACGCCCGGTCACTATGGATGAAGTTTTCGATGCCGATGAGGTTTGGGTGACCAGCTCTTCTAAGGAAGTTGTTCCTGTAATTGAAATTGATGGTCAGCCCGTGGGTGATGGTAACATTGGCGATGTTTGGCTTGCTGCTCAGACGATTTACTCGGCCGGAAAATTAAATTACTAGCCCTGTTATAAACTTAAGAATTTTTTAAACTTAAGAGTTTTTAAAATTAAAAGCTTTCAAGATTAAGAGCATTAAGGAAAGCCCTACATATTATGTCTCGTCCTGCAAAAGTATTGATAGACCTTGGGGCACTACGCCACAACTGTCAGTTAGCTAATAGTCTATCTCCTGAGTCAAAAACCATGGCTATTATTAAGGCTGATGCCTATGGTCATGGAGCTATTCAGGTTGCTCAGGCATTGGAAGATCTTGTCCCGGCTTTTGGTGTGGCCTGTATAGAAGAAGCACTAGAACTTAGAGAAGCAGGGATACAAATACCCATTCATCTCTTGGAAGGAGCTTTCTCTAAAGATGAAATACAGATTGCAGCCAATAATAATTTTAGTCTTGCTGTGGTCAATCACGAACAGAAAAAAGCATTGCTTGATTGTCAGCTGGATAAGTTAGACCAGAAATCACAAGAAGCTTTCTTGTTAAAGGAAGCTCCTATAAAAGTATGGCTCCATGTTGATTCGGGCATGCACCGGCTAGGTATTCAACCTGATGAAGTAGCTAGCAGCTACCAGGAATTGGCAGCGTGCAGCCATATTCAGGATGATATTGTTATTGCCACGCACTTTGCCTGTGCAGATGACCTGGAGAATACTTTTTCTACAGAACAGGTTCGTCAATTTCAACAGGGGCTAGCTGCTTTAGACTTACAAAATTTTGATGAGTCTCTTCTTTCAAGTCCTATACCTCTGAGCTTGGCTAATTCAGCAGCATTGCTTGGTTGGCCAGAAACCAGAGCAGGGTGGAATCGCCCGGGCATTATGTTGTTTGGTAGTACGCCTTTTTCGGCGCCTCATAAAGAGGCCGACAAATTGTTGCCGGTCATGACATTTAAATCAGGTGTGATTGCTTTACGTGAAATACCCCCCGGTGAAACCGTTGGTTATGCCGCGACATGGACAGCGGCAAGACCTTCTCGTATTGCTACCGTGGCCATCGGTTATGGCGATGGCTATCCTGTCCATGCTCCCAGTGGTACGCCGGTATTAATTAATGGGCATCGTTGCCCTATGGTTGGTCGTGTCTCTATGGATATGATTACCGTTGATGTAACGGACTTGCCAGATATCTCTTTGGGCGATGAAGTCATTCTTTGGGGTGGAAGTTTATCTGCTAATTTGTCGGTAAATGAAGTGGCTAATTGTGCAGGCACAATTAGTTACGAGCTATTAACCCGTATGCCCCGACGCACACCTAGGGAATATATTGGTCATTAGAGGCGCTTGCAAAAGAGATGCTTGTAAAACTACTCCTTAATTTGAAGTAACCATTGAACCTCTTTAACCATCTTTGTTGATGGTTTTTTCCCATCTGTAGGGTCAACTTTTTCAGACAATCCTTCAATGGTCTTAGTCAGAACAGTTACACGAGTAAAATCTTTGTCGTTTGCAGGAATAATTTGCCAAGGGCCAAAACCTGTAGAAGTTCTTTGGAACATCTCTTCATAGGCTTCGATATAGTCATCATATTTAGCGTGGGCTTTTAGGTCATCAGGTGTTAATTTCCACTGTTTGTCTGGGTTGGTCCATCGGCTTGTAAAGCGCTCACGTTGTTCTTCTTTAGTGATATGTAAAAACAACTTAATCAGAATAATGCCATCGTCTACTAACAGGCGTTCGAAATCGTTAATTTCCCGGTAAGCTCGTTGCCATTCACGCTTTGAAGCAAACTTCTCAACACGTTCCACTAACACGCGTCCATACCAGGAGCGATCAAATATCCCCAACTGTCCTTTTTTGGGAATACGTTGCCAAAATCGTTGTAAATAGTGGCGTTCTGCTTCAGCTGGAGAGGGTGGGCCTATGGGATAAACTCGGAATCCACGGGGGTCCATAGCGTGAATCATTCGGCGAATGGCTCCCCCTTTTCCGGCAGCATCGGTGCCTTCAAAAACAATAACCGCCCGCTTTTTTTGCTGAAACAATGCAATCTGAAGTCGTGCTAATTGTTGCTGAAGAAGTGGTAATTGCTCATTACTCTCTTCATCTGAAAGTGTAGGGAAGGCAAGATCATTAAGAGTATTCATAACAACGTCCGGAGGGTAAATATTAATGACACTAGCAAGACACCTGCATTAGTTTGGAGACCTCAAGTGAATCACCAATATTAAGAAAGGAACATGCTTTTGCCATTTCTAATACATTCTCAATAGAAGCAGCTTCCAGAATGAGGTGTACTGAGATTACAGTGCTTTATTCAGAACAACAAATTGGGAAGGTACATGGCTGATAGGCTAGCTATAAAAACTAAGGAAGCATACTGCAAAATTCGTTTTGGGTTAGGACCTGTATATTTGATCCACAGAACTGAAGTAATAGCTGTTAATGTAAAAACAGTAGCGGTCAGAATATCTCTTGAGCCCCAGCAGGTGACGGCTAGCAGACACATAGAGGCAGAAAATAAGTAAGTTGAAACACGGTAGGTAATTGATGGTCCATGGCGAACTGCAAACGAGTTTTTTCCCGCCTTACGGTCAGTTTCTATTTGTGGAGGTTGATGTGAAAACAGTAGTGCTGTCGAAAATGCCGTAAAGGCAGTTATGCCAAATATTGAGGGCCAGCCAAAGGGCTGTTCGGCTACAAACCATAATCCACCAAATACGCCGGGCCCATAACAGAGGGCTGTAGCCCATTCACCGGCTGCAGTGTAGGAAAGAGGGCGATGACCTGCATTATACAGAATACCTAACACTACCAACGGTAAGGCAAATCCCAGTATCCATAATTGCTGATGTAGAAACAGTATCAACAGGCCAAGGATTCCCCCAGTAATTAAACTGATTAGGCCGTGGAAGAAAGCGGTGGATACGTTGCCATGATGAACACGAACCCAGGAATCGTATTTTTCTGTATCCGCACCTAGTTGCCAGTCCTTTGCATCGTTGAGTAGGTTGATTCCATGTTGTAGTAACACCACGGCAAAAGTGGCAGCCCATAATGCAGAATGGCTAATAGGGGAGACTGCTATTAACCAGACTGCTATTCCAGGTAATACGGAGACCAAGTAGATGGCAGGGTTAAGTGCCTGCCACCATTCGATTGTTGGTTTGTTTCTAGAGGAGTGGTTCAAACAGAGCCTCAGGTAGATGAGTGCGCCATAATCTGGGTTTGAGTCGCTCGAAAGTCATTCAGCGCAGCTTGAAACCAATGTACATGCTGGCTTTCTGAATCTATCACTTTCTGATAAACCTCAGCGGTTTTATTGTCTTGCTGTTCTAGAGCCTGGTCACGGAAATGTGGGTAAATGTCCTGAGATTCTCTTTCTTCCACACGGATAGCTACAACTAATGCTTTTTCCACTACAGAATCGGGGTTTAGGGCAATTAGCTCATCGCAATTTTCTCGTATAGTTTCCAGCGCATTGATGGCTCGTTGGGTATCTTCTCCACACTGGGGAGTGCCGATATCGCTGTACAGTTCTCTCAGCCATACCGCATGTAGTTTCTCTTCCCCCGCCACCTTGCGGAACAACGTTGCTAGTTTGGGGTAGCCTGCTTTGCTCGCCCAACGGGCAAACTCTGGGTACATCACCCGGTTTTCATACTCTTCCACATCTACAAAGGATTCAGCTGTTTTGGCCATATCATTAGATTTACAGGCAGCCGCAAAGCAGTCAAAAATCATTTCTTCAGTAATTTCAGTTTTTTCCATTACATAGGCTCCTAAAGAGTTTCCTAGAAAAGTACCACGGTAGTTGATGCTGTGTACCACAGCAGGGTTACATTAACCTGTACCCATGGTTTAAAAAATTACCTAGATCAATAAATAGGTTGGTTTTTTGATGACGTTAAGGTGAAGCTTAATAGCCTATCGTTTAGGCGAGGGGAGGGTGAGCTGAATATTTGGGAATTGCAATGAGCATGTTCTGGTGTAGAAAGGGAAATTATTGCCCCAGTAAATTCTGGGGCAAGTGAAGTCGAACTGTAGTTTTGGGCCTATATGATTAATTAATTAACCCAAACTTTTTATCGAGTATTTCAATAATCTCTGCTTTGGGGTTTTCTGATAATTCCAGTTTTTCTCCAGTAATTTTTTCTGCGATGGCTTGATAGGTTGCTGAAACTTCCATCAATACAGCTTCTGGCAGGGCATTGTCTTTTGCTAGTGTTAGACGTTCGTCCATTCTATCTTTGTTTAACAGAATATCTGGGTCGGGGAAGTGCTTCAGTAATAGTTGGCGGAAGCTCTCTTTCGAGTTCTCGACTACTTTTCCATTGCGGTAGCTGGGGCCGTCCCAGATACGTGAGGAGTCGGGGGTGCCGACTTCATCCATATAAATCAGTTTTTCGTTTCCTGCTTTATCAGTGACATAGCCAAATTCAAATTTGGTATCGACAAAAATCTGGTCGAGCTTGGCTAGCTCATTACTGATAACGTCAAAACCTTCTTTAAGCAGTTTTTCGTAGAGATCGATATCCTCAGTGCTCTTGAAGTTAAAAGCTTCAACATTGTTTTCTATATCTGAGCGAGTGATATTGACATCATCTGCTTCGGGTACGCCGGCAAGGCCGGTAAGAATGCCTTTGGTGGAAGGTGTTATTAGTAGTTCAGGTAGTTTTTGATCTTTGGTTAAATCATCGGTGAGCTGAATGCCACAGAATTCACGTTCACCTTTTGAATAAGAGCGCCACATGGAGCCGGTGATATATTGTCGGCATATGGCTTCGATCATTACGGGCTTAGCTTTTTGAACAATCCACACAAAGGGGTGGGGAATTTCAAGAATATGGCTGTCGGCCAAGCCTTGCTCACGGAACAGTTTGAACCAGTGGTTGGAAATAGCGTTCAGTGCTGCGCCTTTGCCGGGAACGCCATTCATGCCGCCTTCACCGTGCCAGATACAATCGAAAGCAGAGATTCTGTCGCTAATGACCATAATCGCAAGGGGTGCATCTGGTGCGACATCATAGTTGCGATCTTGGATAAGACGTTGGCTGTCTTCGGGTGTTAGCCAGTAAACGGAGCGTACTTTACCGCTGTGAACGGGGCCGTCGGTACGAATGGGTAGATCGTTATTTACCGCCAATACTTTGTCTGCAAGATTCATTTCAAACAACCTGTGATCAGTTGATTTATTTATTAGTTCGCATTTTCAATTTGCGTGATAAACCTTATGAAAGATAGGGTTTATGGGGCGTATAGACTCTGCTGATTATTTTAAGGGGGTGGATATTATCAGATTGGTTACCAGTTTCCACTGGTTGACTATGTGTAACTGCTAACTTTAGGGAAAGGGTATTGTTGAGGGTATGCTTTACCATATATAAAAATTTATGATTGAAATAGGGTGGGGGAGCTATATAGCTTACTTCGGCCCATAGAAAAAGAGTTGATTAAACAATGAATAAGCACTTTTATTTGATTTAAGAAACTACAATATTTTGATAACTAAGCTATATTAGTAACACGAAATTGCATAACTTTATGCACTTGTTATTTTAAATGGATTACAACATATGTAGTATCGCAACTAGCCACAATTAACAACATTTGTTGTGTTAAGGGAATATCATGCGTGCAGGGCAAGAGCAGGATCGGTTATGTAGTAGTGATGTACTTGAAGGTACAGGCTTTAAGTGGTTCGGGCTATCCAGATTAGAGGTTATCTGGATTTTGTCGAGTTTAGTCGGTTTGTTGTCTTGTTCTGTGTTTATCGCAGAAATTCTAAGAGACAAACTTCAGTTAGTAGCGCCAGACCTATCGGAACAATTTGAGTTTGTTCAGGTTGGGATTTATACCATCTCGGCTCTGGGTCTCGTATTACTGATTGTTGGCGCAATTCTCATATCTAGAAAGAGCGTATCTACATTAACTTCATCAGGCGACCAGCAAGCAGAAATACTCTCTGGATCCTCTGTGTCTTTAGGGTCAAAAACCCTATTACCTGGAAGTACCGTAAATAATTTCCATTATCTGCTTGATACTTCCCCTGCATTGGTTTGCATTAAAGATGTTGATCTTAACTACACTTATGCTAATAAAAAGTGGTTGGATACTTATGGTCTGGTTTTACATGATGTGGTGGGCAAGAACGATACAGAAGTATTTGGCGATAACGAGTTTTTCCAAACCAGGTCAAACTATGAAAGCAACGCCTTAGATGGTGTCGCTTTGGTCGATAACGAAGAGAAAATAGATACTGACGCTGGAAGTATAATTGTTCTTTCCAATATATTGCCGCTAGCGAATAAGGGTGATGGTGAACAAGGTATTAATAAGGCTGCTGTTGGGAAACCTGCTTCTTCCCTGATTTGTTGGTCCACAGATATTACCCATTTAAGGCGAGATTTTGATGAGTTGGAAGAAGCTCGGCAGTTAGCTGATTCCTCCAATCAGGCAAAATCGTCATTTCTGGCAACCATGAGCCATGAGATTCGTACACCAATGAATGGAGTGGTGGGTTCGTTGGATTTGTTGCGAATTTCTGAATTGGATGATTCTCAAAGGCAGTTGATCGATACGATTAATGAATCTGCTTTTTCTCTGTTAACTATTATTGACGATATCCTCGATTTCTCAAAAATAGAATCCGGTAAATTAAATCTGGAGAATGTTCCTGTTTCTTTCGAACGACTTTTGGCTAGCGTTGCTTCATCGTTAATACCTAATGCTCAGCAGAAAGAAGTAGAGTTGCTTATATATTCTGATAGTAACATTCCTAATGTTTATGCAGATTTAGTTAGATTGAGGCAAATTGTTACCAATCTGGGCAGTAATGCCGTCAAGTTCACTGGTGGTAAAGGCACTGGAAAAGACAGAAGAAAAGGCCGGGTTATTATTCGTTGTTCTCTTTCATCGATAGATGATGAAGGTAATGCCGCTATTAATATTTCCGTGAAAGATAATGGTATTGGTATTTCAGAGGAGGCACAAAGCCAGCTATTCCAACCCTTTATACAAGCTGAGGGGTCAACCACAAGGCGTTTTTGTGGAAGTGGTTTAGGTTTAAGCATCACCTCACGGTTGATCGAAATGATGGGTGGTGAAATTGGTGTTAGTAGTAAATTAGGAGAGGGGGCTGTATTCACTGTCTCTATTCCTTTTGCCATTGTTCCAAATGATAACGCTGCCGCTAGTCATTCCAATTTATCCGGTCTACCTGTTCTGTTTGTTAAAGGTGAAGATCGGGTTAATGAATTGTTTGTTAAGCACTTAAAGAATGAAGGTATGCCATGTTATGAGGTATCGCGACTGAAGGAAGAATGGTCTCGTGTATCGATTGAGAATAATGATCAGCTAGTCATCATTATTGTTGATTGTTGGGAGAATGATTTAGGTGTTCCTGCCCTGAAAAGGGAGTTAGAAAAACAATTTTCTTATATTGATAAAGTGAGCTTCCTTATTTTGAGTCAGGGTTACCTGATGGAACCTTTATTATTAACAGAAAATACAACCAAGCTTGATTATAACGGTTTGGGGCGTTTTGCTTTTCTAAAGGCTATTGACCAGTTGGTGAACAAGTCTGTAAACCACTTATTAAAAACAAGTATTGATATAGAGGCTGGAGCTAAAGAGCAGGGTCTTACGGTTGAATCGAATGCAGACAAATTATTGTTGCTTGCCGAGGATAATAAAGTTAATCAAAAGGTGCTTAAGCACCAACTAAGTGTGCTTGGGTATCCCGTAGAAATTGCAAATGATGGCAAAGAGGCATTGTCCTTGTGGTCGGAGAATAAAGACAAATACCATTTAATATTGACCGACTGTCATATGCCAAATCTGGATGGTTATGGATTGTCTGCTGCAGTTCGAGAACAGGAGCAAGGTGATCAAAGGATTCCTATTATTGCCATTACGGCTGATGCTCTCCAAGGTACAGATGAGCAATGTCGTCAGGCAGGGATGGACGATTATTTAACAAAACCTTTATTGATTAGTGAGCTATCAGCAAAATTGGAAAAGTGGTTGTTCCCCATTGTAGATGTTGCTGAAACAGTTAACCCAGAAACGCTATCCTTAACAGAAGAAGAGCAAGCTCAGGGGGTGGCTGAGTTTGAGACGTCAGATTGCAAAGAGAATGGGGCTGTGAATGCCGCAACACTTAGTGATTTTTTGGGGACTTCGGATTCTGTAAAGTTAGGTGAGTTTTATCTTCAGTATCAGTTGTCTTCTGCTCCCATTGTGAGTGAAATTTCAGCAACTTTAGAAGAAAAGCTCTGGCCCGAGTTGTCAGCACTGGCTCACAAGTTAAAGTCATCGTCCTATGCTGTCGGTGCAAAAATGTTGGGGGATACATGCTTGGACTTAGAGACAATCGCGGGTCAAAGTAATGATGTTCAAGAGCAAGCTTGTAAGACAATAGTGGAGAAATTATTGTTGCAATACTCTGCTGTAGAATCCTGGATTGAGACTCATTATCCAAATGTTCAATCTGTCACAAGTGAATAGACTGTTATAGTGTATAAAGCATGATGAAACTGATATTGGATAAGTGGTTATAAACCACAGGCTAAATATCAACGAAGTATAATATTTGGAGAAAGCTGCTATGGATTATCCTCTTATCGAATCTCTTGAGGAGCTAAAGATACTGCTTGTAGATGATGATTCTTTTATGCAGAAATTACTGGAAACAGTTCTGGTTGATCTTGGGTTCAAGCAAATTGTTAAAGCTGAAGATGGTCAGCAGGCGTTAGGCATTCTCAAGAATAACCATATTGATCTACTTCTTACCGATATTCAAATGCCCAAGATGAATGGCCTTGAACTACTGAGGCAAGTTCGTTGTGGCAATACTGGGGTGTCCAATAATTTAAGAAGCATCATTATTACTTCCTTTTCGAATTTAGATACATTGGGCACTGCTATAGCTCTGGATGTTAATGGCTTCCTCGATAAACCTTTTAAGCCTGTTACTGTGATTAAGAAAATCTTACTTGCCCTGTCTGAAGACGAGCAAAGTCAGCGTCCAGGTAGTGATTATGAAGACATTGTGACCGATCTGAAAAGTTTAGCAGTTTCTTCTGTTACTGAAACAGTAGGCGTGAGTGGAAGTGATACTGTAACGGCAGCTCGTCCGATTTCAGCTCACATGTTACAGCCAGGAATGAAGTTGGTAGATGAAGTCCGTACTGATAATGGAACACTACTATTGCCCGAAGGGTTTGTACTGACCCGTCAAAGTATCCACCGCATTCATGAGTTAAGTGATGTTCTACCAACACAGGAGTTTGGTGTAGACCCCGTTTGGTAGAGATTGTATTTGTCAGTCGTTTTAGTTGGTTAATACAAAACTATCTTTTTCTCTATGCCCCCGCCTTGGTCACAAACGACCTTCAAGGTATCATTGCGCCCAAATGACAATCGCTAACACGGCCATAGGCCAGTCTGTGGAGACTTGAATGATTATTAAACCAAGAGTTCGTGGTTTTATGTGTATTACCACCCATCCAGTTGGGTGCGAAGCCAACGTTAAAGGGCAGATTGATTACATCAAGAGCCAGCCTTCTATTGAAGGTCTTTCAGACAATAGCCCTAAGCGGGTCTTAGTGATTGGGTCATCCACAGGTTATGGGTTGGCTGCACGTATTACAGCGGCATTTGGTGGAGGTGCATCCACACTAGGCATCTTCTTTGAAAAAGAAGGCACTGAAAAGAAACCTGGCACTGCCGGTTGGTACAACTCTGCTGCGTTTCACAAGTTCGCTGAGCAAGATAGCCTTTATGCCAAAAGCATTAATGGTGATGCCTTTTCTGATGAAATAAAGCAAAAAACCATTGATACCATTAAAGAAGATATGGGACAGGTAGATTTAGTTATTTACAGTCTGGCTTCTCCTCGACGTCAGCACCCAAAGTCGGGTGAAGTGTTTAATTCCACCCTTAAGCCTATTGGCAAGGATGTCACTTTGCGTGGCATTAATACCGATAAAGAAGAAATTCAGGAATTTAGCTTGGAAGCCGCCAATGAGGAAGAGATTGCCAATACTGTTGCCGTTATGGGTGGAGAAGATTGGCAAATGTGGATGGATGCGTTGTCGGAAGCGGGCGTCTTGGCTGATGGTGCTAAAACGACAGCCTTCACTTATGTGGGTGAAAAAGTCACATGGGATTTGTATTGGGATGGCACCATAGGCCAAGCTAAGAAAGATCTCGATAAGAAAGTGTTAGGCATTCGTGACCAGTTGGCTGCAACAGGCGGTGATGCTCGCGTTGCGGTATTAAAAGCGGTAGTGACTCAAGCGAGTTCAGCGATTCCTATTATGCCTCTTTACCTGTCGTTGCTATTTAAGGCGATGAAAGAAGATGGTAGTCATGAAGGATGTATTGAACAGCTGTATCGCCTTTACTCAGAGTGTATCTATAGTGATAGACCTCGTTTGGATGATGAGGGTCGTTTACGGGTAGACGAGCTGGAATTACGCCCTGAAATTCAGGATAAAGTAGCAGAGGCATGGGCTCAAATTACCACAGACAATCTTGCTGAACTGACGGATTTCTCTGGTTATAAGAAAGAGTTTCTCCGATTGTTTGGATTCGAAATTGATGGTGTTGATTATGGGGCTGAGGTGAACCCCGTGGTAGAGATAAAAAATTTAGTTTAAAAATTAAAAGCCATTTTGTCTTTATTGATAATTTAAAAAAGCCCTTTGGTTATAAAAGCCAAGGGCTTTTTGCATTCTATGACAGTGCCATCAAAGAAATGTATGAGTTCAAATAATAATGCAAGCCCATAAAATAAGTCCATGAAGCAAATTTCTTCTCTGGTTAGGTGTATTACAGCACCAAACAGTAACCCTATGACAGGCCCAGGAACCAATAGCTATCTTATTGGTAACGATCAAGTGGCATTAATTGATCCAGGCCCGGTGATTGATTCACACCTGGAAAAAATACTGGCTTCTGTTGGAGAGAAGTTGTCCTGGATTCTGGTAACTCATACCCACCCAGATCACTCCCCTGGTGCTCACCTGTTGGCAGAGCAGACGGGGGCGGAACTTGTAGGCTGTGTTATGCCAGATGATGGGCATCAGGATAGGACTTTTAAGCCAACAACAAACTTGATGCAAGGGGATTTGTTAGAAACTAAAGAGTTTACCCTGGAGGCAATTCATACCCCTGGCCATGTGGCTAATCAGTTCTGTTTTTTATTACGGGACGAAAATATGCTGTTTTCTGGGGATCATATTATGCAGGGCTCTTCGGTTGTGATTATTCCTCCTAGTGGAGATATGGCAGCTTATATAGAGTCTACGCAAAAGCTTTCTGACTACGCTATAGATTCCATTGCTCCGGGACATGGTAGCTTGCTTGAAAACCCAACGGATGTACTTAAAGGAATAATTCAACATCGTTTAGGGCGAGAAGCATTGGTGTTGGAGCAATTAAAAAAGCTAGGAGAGGCAAGTTTGGGCAGCTTATTGCCAGAAGTGTACAGGGATGTGGATCGGACATTATTTAGTATGGCTAAAATGTCCCTTTGGGCCCATTTGCTGAAGTTAGAGCAGGAGGGGCATGTCATCAAACGAATAGATGGACATTGGGCCTATGGAGAAGAACATTGGGTTTTATCGGAGAAATGATGCGGGTTCTTAATTGTAATCCCCTATAATGCAGTTCGTTTAACTGTGGTTACCATTTTGCCCGGAAGATATGATTTGTAATTGTGATAAATGAAGATAGTGAGTGAATGATAATGTTGGTGTTTGATGAACGATAATCAACAATTTCAATGGAAATACCTACACCCTCGTTACTGGCTAACTTGGTTGGGAATGGGGTGTTGGCGGCTATCAGTTATGCTGCCTTACCCCGTTATGATGTGGCTTGGTAAGCAGCTTGGCTTATTGATGCATAAGTTAGGTGGGTATCGTTACCAAATTGCAGAGATCAATTTGAAACTCTGCTTTCCGGAAATGACGGATTCAGAGCGAAAGCAATTACTTCGAGATAACTTTATCAGTTATGGCATTGCGTTTTTTGAAGTGGGTTTGGCTTGGTGGTGGTCCACGGAACGTTTGAATAAGCATACTCATATTGAGGGTATGGAGCATATAGATGCCCTTGATGGGCGTGGCGCATTGTTAATGGCAATTCACTACACCACCTTGGAAGTTGGTGCTTCAGCATTATCTGCGCGTTACTCTATTGATGGCATGTATCGACCACATAAAAATGCTGTTTATGATTATGTGCAAAGTAAGGGACGGCGTACCAGGAATCCTGTGGGCGTTGTTTATCCACGCGAAGATGTGCGGGGTATGTTCAAAGCTCTACGTCAGGGCAGGATAATTTGGTATGCACCGGATCAGGATTACGGTCGAAAACAAAGTGTCTTTGCCAGCTTTTTTGGTGTTACTGCAGCATCGGTGACGGCAACAGCACGTTTTGCAAAAATAGGTAATGCAGCCGTATTACCATTTTCCCATGTTCGGCTACCTGATAATCAGGGTTACCGTATTACTATTCATCCGCCACTGGAGAATTATCCTGTGGGGGATGATGTGGCAGATGCAGAAACCGTGAATCGTCATGTAGAGGCATTTATTTTAGAGCAGCCGGACCAATACATGTGGGTGCACCGTCGCTTTAAGACACGCCCAGAGGGAGAAGAACGCCCTTATCCGAAAAAACCCTAGACCAGTCAAGGGCGGTAAAGCTGGTCTGGGCAAAAGAACAAAGATAAAGGCCGGGCGAAAACCCCACCGAATGCTTGTGCCTCTTCACAGGGGCCAGTACCATAACGCCCTTGGCAAGTTCATAGCATTTGAACACATCCTATTAGTATCCCTAACACGAGTTAAGTAAAAGAGGCATTAGATGATCACCGGCAGTATTGTTGCTTTGGTAACCCCAATGATTCCAGGTAGTCTCGAAGTGGATTGGGATGGCCTCAAACAATTAGTGGAATGGCATATAGAGCAGGGTACTGATGCCATAGTGGCTGTGGGTACAACAGGTGAGTCACCGACCCTTGATGTTCAAGAACATATGGCGACCATAGCCGCTATTGTAGAAGATACTGCTGGTCGTGTTCCTGTCATTGCAGGAACCGGAGCAAATTGTACCCGTGAGGCGATTGAGTGGACTCGAAGAGCCCAACAAGCAGGTGCTGATGCATGCTTACTGGTAGTTCCTTACTATAATAAGCCCACTCAGGAAGGGCTTTATTTACATCATAAAACTATTGCTGAAGCGGTCGACATCCCCCAGATTCTTTATAACGTTCCTGGCCGAACAGCTTGCGATATGCTGTCGGAAACAGTAGTCCGTTTGGCTGAAATTCCTAATATCATCGGCATTAAAGATGCGACAGGTGATCTCGATAGAGGTCGTGAACTGATCGAGTCATGTCCTGAAGGGTTTGCTATTTACTCGGGTGATGATGGAACGGCTTTGGAATTGATTCTAATGGGTGGTCATGGCGATATATCTGTAACTGCCAATGTTGCTCCACAGTTGATGTCAGAAATGTGCCGTCTAGGTTTGGCGGGTGATGCTGAGGCTGCACGAAAAGTGAATGCACAGTTAGAGCCTGTTCATGAAGTCTTGTTTGTTGAGTCCAACCCCATACCAGTAAAGTGGGCGGTGGCCGAAATGGGGCTGATGCAGCGGGCCATTCGTTTGCCTCTTACTGAATTATCATCTCATTATCATGATGATGTGCGGGCTGCGTTAAAACAGGCCAAATTATTAAATTAGAAGCCACTTAATTAGAGGCTGCTTTAATTAAAACTAACAGTACGGTAAAGACTGGAGTACGTCGAATGATGGCGAAGATAAAACTGGCGGTGACGATGACCGTAGCAACAGCAATAGCACTTTCTATTGTTGGTTGTACGAGTAATACAGAAATTCGTAACCGTAGTAATGATTACCTGTACTCTGATGAGATACCAGAAATGGAGGTATCTGATGATAAGGATGACACAGCTGTTGGTGAGTTATATGTCATTCCAGACATTCCCATTGCAGGTTCACAAGCCACAACATTTAATGTCCCTCGACCACAACCACCTTCGGAAAACCTGTTCGAAGAGTCAGTAAAAATCCAAGCATTTGATGGCAAACGTTGGATTTCGATTAACAAACCACCCGCAGAGGTTTGGCCGCGCCTTCGTAATATTCTTACACGCAGTGGTGTCCCAACAACCAGAACAGACGCTCCCAATGGGGTTTTGGAAACAGGCTGGCTTCAATTTAAGGATGATCTAAACAATAGTCACAGGTTCCGCTTTACTATTGTTCCGGGTGTTGGTGTTAAGAGTACAGAAATTCAACTCACTCAAATGGAAGCGGCCTCAGGCAGTGAAAATAGTGTGAGTGGTTGGCCTGAGAACTCAATGAGTGATAATAAGGAAGAGGAGTTCACTAAAATTATGGCCAATGCTCTGGCATCTGATATTAATAGTGGTAGCGTCTCTTTACTGGCTCAAAATATTGGTGGAGAGTCAAAGGTTGAAGTGGTTATTCCTGAAAAAGAGACGCCTTATATTGCTATGGGTCTAGGCTATGATCGAGCTTGGGCCTCGATTATGAACTCTCTATCCTTAGGTGGTTTTTCAGTAGTGGATCAGAATCAGTCAGAAGGGGTGGTTTTAGTTGATTTTAATGATACTCCGGTAGTCGCTGATGACGATACATTGTTTGGCTTGATATCTGAATTTCTCACCGAAGATGATGATCAGGAATTAAAGACCCTTGAGTACAAAGTCAAAGTGATTCAAGGTGAAGAGAATGTTGAAGTTCGTATCACAGAAAGGAACGATGCTTTACTGGATCCATTGCTTGCGACAAAACTGCTGAAGGTTATACGAGCTAATTTATCCTAAGTGTTGTTCACTTATTGTGCCGTCTCATTAATAATTTTGCTCAATCAATAGTGCTAGCGATAGTTTTTTTATATGCGCTTTAGCTCCTTAGGCAGTGGCAGTAAAGGCAATGCCACTGTTGTACACCATGGTAATACTCTACTTTTAATCGATTGTGGTTTTTCTGTGAAAGAAACGGAAAAGCGCCTATCTCTTCGTGGTCTAAATGCTGGTGATTTGGATGGGATAGTTGTCACCCATGAACATTCTGATCATATACGGGGTGTTTTATCTTTAGCTAAAAAATATCAATTGCCAGTGCTGATGACAGCGGGTACAGCTAAGTCTGTCAAATCAGGTATTGGAATAGAGTTCTCCTTCATAGAAAGCGATGTAAGCTTTTCTTTCGGTGATATGGATATCACCCCTGTATCTGTAGCTCATGATGCTCGTGAGCCTGTTCAGTTTGTTCTCAGGGGTGGTGGGATGACCTTAGGTGTACTTACTGACCTTGGTTCTGTAACGCCCCATGTTTTAGAGAACTATTGTTTTTGTCATGGTCTGTTGGTTGAGTCTAACCATGATGTAGCTATGTTGGCGACGGGTCCTTACCCTCCACCGTTAAAGAGTCGGGTCGGGGGAGATTGGGGACATTTGAACAATCAGCAAACCAAATATTTATTACAGAATATCTATACAGAACAGTTGCAGCAGTTAGTCATTGGGCATATTAGTGAGAAAAATAACAGCTTGGAACTCGTCGAAAAAGTCATTTCAGAGGTAGATCTTAAGGCATCTGATATTCACTATGCTTGCCAGGATAACGGTTTTTCATGGATTGAGCTGACACTATAAATGGTAAAAATTTTAGGGTTTTAGCTTCAAAAAACAGGCTATGCATCAGAGTACTTTTTAGACAAATTAAACTTTATCTGATGACCAATCATTCAAAATTAGTTTTCAGGTGTGTCAGGTTTTCCACAATTACACCAATAACCTTAGGGAAATATTTAGAATACTCTGTAAGTCATTGATATTTTCTTTTTTATGGTCTAACTATATGAATTTAAAGGGTATTTTTGGTTGGTTAAAAAATAACCAATTCGTTGATGGGGCCCTGTTAAGTGGTCTTCACCGAGTTTTATGAAAGTAATGCACAAAGTTATCCACAGATTTTGTGGGTAACTTTTACTGTGGTTTAAGTCGATAGATAAAATAATTTGTCAACCAAATAAATGCTATTTCGTTTATTAAAGACAGTGAGAAGGAAGCTTAACAGAACCTTTAAGCTTGTTGGCTAGTTGGGTACCTTGGCTACAATCCAAGTGTTTGTTGGCTTCAAGAGTAACCACCTGTAGTTTAGAAAGATAAAGGATAGGTTTTATTTTTATTAGCTTGTTTCCATTGAGGTTGATATGAGTCAACCCAGAGAATATTTCCAGACCGTTCAAGTTTGAAATGCCAGCATTGGAACAATTGAGTTGGGTAAGTTGGCTGGGTTGGGTAACAGATTGATCAAGGATGGCTTGTTCAGTGCATGATTGTAGGGACGAATCTGATAAAGAGTAGTCTGAGAATAATGTAGTTTCTGGTGTGGAAAAGATCGGTTGCTCGTTTAGAGTATAGGTGTAGCCTTCACAACCAGTTAAACATGCAATGGTGGAAACAGCGAATAGGATAGAAGTAGGGGAAGAAAAGAAAAGTTTCATAGGGCTATAGACTACCATTGCTCAAAGTGTGAAAAAAACAGTGTTAAATTGATGTTGCTTTTAACACAATAACATCAAGGTGTTTTTATTATTGGGTTGAATTGAGAGTAAAGGCAGAGACCAATACACAAGATCAATCCATTCCACACTCTTATTATAGTGTTCATTACGAGGATATGAGATGAAGAAGTTTTTATTAGCAGTAGCCGTCTTTAGTTTGGTTGGATGTATGTCAACGGACCCTTATACCGGACAACAAAAAGTAAGTAACACCGCAAAAGGTGCTGGTATTGGTGCGGTAACAGGTGCTCTTATTGGTGTGGCAACCTCCAGTGATGAAGATAGAGGCAAAGGCGCTCTTATTGGTGCGGCATCTGGTGCTGCAGTTGGTGGGGGGGTTGGTTTTTATATGGACCGTCAGGAAGCTGCATTAAGAGCCAAGCTAGAAGGCACGGGTGTACGGGTTGTTCGTGAAGGGGATAATATTCGTTTAGTGATGCCGAATAATATTACTTTTGGGGTTGATCGTTATGAAGTTCGTCCTGAGTTTTATAGTACGTTGGAATCCGTAGCGATTGTGTTGAAAGAGTTTGATAAAACCAATATTCGAATTGCTGGCCATACAGATTCCACAGGCAGTGCCGAATACAATCAGACATTGAGTGAGCGGCGTGCCGGTAGTGTAGGGCAGCTGCTAATCACTCAGGGTGTTGTGAGTGGAAGAGTTTGGACTACAGGTTATGGCGAGCGTTATGCCGTTGCCAGTAATGATACTGATTATGGACGTCAGGCCAATCGTCGGGTGGAGTTAGAGCTTGTCCCCACTCAGCAGTAACCTAGCTCAAAAGATATATATCGTTGCTCGGCCCGGCTTTGAACCCCGGGCCGAGTCGCTTTCCCCTGGGCTAAATTTACCCGTTGTTTCTCCAAGTCAGTTAAATGACCTAGAAGGGGGACTTGCTTTGATTGTTGATAAATTGGGCTTGTCTGTTCAGTTGTTGGGTAAGAATACACCGGGTCCTGTACGTTGTGATTTTATTGGTGGTTCGGCACAACATCGCCGTTTATATGGCGGGGGTAAAGGGCAGGATATCGCTAAAGCTGTGGGGTTGAATCACAGTGGTTTTAAACCACAGGTCTTGGATTTGACAGCAGGGTTGGGGCGAGACGGTTTTGTTTTAGCGTCATTGGGTGCAACAGTGTTGATGTTGGAGCGACAGCCTATTGTATTTGCGTTACTTGAAGATGGTTTAGTCCGAGCTAGAGAGCGACTCTTAGCCCAAACAGATAACAGTGATATGGGAACAAAAGGCCTTGCTGAGATAATGAATCGTATTAATACCATTAATCAGGATGCTAATTCTTATTTGAAAAATTTAAGAGCAGATCCTTCGGTAGACGAGAGTTGTTCTGATGCGGTTAATCCTGACGTTATTTATCCGGATGTTATTTATATAGACCCTATGTTTCCTGCTCGAGAAAAGTCTGGGAAAGTCAAAAAGGAAATGCAGTTATTCCATCAACTTGTTGGTACAGATGATGACAGCTCAACACTTTTACCTTTGGCATTAGAAGTTGCTCAATACCGTGTGGTAGTGAAGCGTTCTGCCCATGCCCCATTTTTAGCAGAACAAAAACCGGGCTACTCCTTAAAAGGAAAATCTACCCGGTTTGATATCTACCCAATAAAGAAACTGCCTTAATTGAATGGTTGCCTTAGCTTAACAGTTACCATTTGTACCCTACAGAAATAACCCATTCATGGTCTGCGTGTTTTTGTTCGCTGGCAGGTTCACTCACGTGGTCGAAGTCATAACGGACTTCACTAAAAATACCACCGAAAAGCGGTATTTTAATACCTGTGCTGCTTTCCAATTGGTTGTCATCAATGGCATCTACAATCCATAGTAATTCGTGGTGATGAAAAGCGGTTATAGTGCTGTTGGGAATGGGCCAGTCTAATTTAAGTGCCCAGCGGCCAGCAATATCCTTGTCGTTTGAGCCATTTTCTGAATCACTACTTGGGCGTTTTGTTGATAAGTAAGTTGCACCGAGCTGTGCATTGATATGTAGCTCATTGTCCAAAATAAGTTTGTGACCAACACCTGCACCTACCTGATATTGTTCTTCGATAGCACTGAATCGATTTTTTTCATACTTTACTTGGCCATAGGTAAACCAGTGGTCGTTAAAGTCATAATTTAGTTGATAGTCAGCGGTGTATTTCTCGTCTGTAACATCGCCTTCGGACGAATCTGATTCAGCAGCAAGGCCAAGCTCGTGGCGAAATTGTTGTTGTATCCACTGGGCTGAAATAGCCACATCGAGTTCTTCACTGTCGGTATTTCCTGACTTTTGGTTATAGCCGAATTTTACATCGCCTTTAAAGGGTGGTGGTGCAGGCCTTACTTTAATGGTGACGACTTCATCTAGGGAAAGGTTATCCAGGGTAAGGTCATCAAGGGGAAGCTTGTCCAGAGAAGGGTTGCCCATAGTAAGACTGTTCTTTTCGCCGGTGTCACAGTGCACTGATAATTGTTCTTTCAACTCATCTTTTAGTTCAAACGAGCAATTACTTGTGGCTGTTCCTTTGGTTATAGCAGTACCTTTGGTTATAGGAGAGCCTTGGCCATAGCTTTCTGTGCTCAGGGGTAAGATTGTTGAAGAAGAAAATTGTGTTACCTGATCTTTGGGCAGCGTGATATCTCCAAAGATGTTAGAAGACCAAACAATGTTGTCTTTTTGAATAGCTTGCAGTTCACCGTGAATGATATCGCCATTTTTTAGGGTTATTTTTCCTGCTGACACAGTAAGGGATTGAAGGAGGAAGGATAAAAGGGTAAATAACTTAAGTGTCTTAATCATAAATTTAATCACTGTTTGTTTTTAACAAAGTGCGCTTATAAAAAGATTGTGCATTTAAAGATGATCAGATTAGAAAAGAGTTCATGAGCACTTGTAAATTTGCAGTTTATAGAGATTCAATAAAAGTATGTGTAGGCAGATAAACGGCTTTACTTAAGTTTTACATTTAATCGGCTCTAGTTTTGGGTCTATTGATACGATCGCAATTTTATCTATGGGATAGCTTATAGGTTTAGGCCTGGACCAGTAGTTTTTCGAGCACCCGTTGGTAGATTTTACTCAGGCAATCGATATCTGAAACACTGGCACATTCATCAACTTTATGGATGGTTGCATTCACTGGGCCCAGTTCTACAACTTGGCTGCCATGGGGAGCGATAAACCGACCATCTGATGTCCCGCCAGCTGTGGAGAGTTCGGTTTCAGTACCAGTGATTTCACGGATACTTTCAACAGTTGCCTCAACAAGGGCGCCTTCTGGGGTTAAAAAAGGTAAGCCGCTGAGATTCCAGGTTAATTCAAAATTCAGGCCATGCTTATTTAGGATCGCTTCCGTTCGTGACATAAGCTCATGTTCTGTTAATTCAGTGGAAAAGCGAAAGTTAAATAAAACCTTGGCATCCCCGGGAATAACATTGGTAGCTCCAGTACCACTTTGGATATTGGATATTTGAAAGCTGGTGGCAGGAAAAAAGTTATTACCCTGGTCCCAAACTTCTGTTGATAGTTCGGCTAATGCCGGTGCAACTCTGTGAATAGGATTTTCTGCTAGTTGAGGGTAGGCCACATGCCCCTGAACCCCTTTGACGACAAGCTCTCCACCCAGAGACCCTCTACGTCCATTTTTCACCACGTCCCCAATGGTTGCAGTGCTTGATGGCTCTCCGACGAGACACCATTCTGGGATTTCATTGTGCTCTATCAGCCATTCAACCACCTTCACTGTGCCATTAATGGCCACACCTTCCTCATCGCTGGTGATGAGAAATGCAATTCTTCCATTATGTGTAGGGTGGTCAGACAGAAAATTTTCAACTGCGGTAACCATCGCAGCCAGTGAACCTTTCATATCAGCAGCTCCCCGACCATAGAGCATTCCATCTTCAATGACAGGTTCAAAGGGGGGGTGCTGCCAGCTTTCAGGGTCACCAGTTGGAACCACATCGGTGTGGCCAGCAAAACAGAGCGTTGGGGCTTTTTTAGCAGTTTTATCAGAAGTGGGATTACCTGGAGAACCATCTCTAACAGCCCAAAAGTTTTTAACGTCTACATGGGGGCGGGGGAATATCTGAAAACCTAGGGCTTCAAGACGTTCGACCATTAATTCTTGGCATCCGGCATCTTCAGGGGTCACTGATACCCGGCGGATAAGCTCACAAGTTAATTCTAATGTTGGAGATAGCAGTGCCATATACTTACGCCCTAATAATTTATACAAAAGCCACGTTTTTAAACGAATAAAATCATAGGGGCCTAAGTTTATCGAGGTATAGGGTGGTTAGCTATAAAAGAGAATAATTAGCCGGATACTTTCTTCTACAGAAACCTTTTACATAAACACTTTTTTATGGGCTACAAATACTCGCTTTTATAGACACGTCTACCTAACTAGAGACCTTGGATAGCGTATTACCATCTGTATGATCAAACTCTCTGCCATAAATATCGAGCATAGTGGATTGCGAGTAGGTCAGAGTATCGCCATCAACAACCACTTCGTGTGTGTATGAGGTGGTTTTCGCATTAGCATCCATAAACGGTGTTTGTGCAATTCCCCAATGTTGATCACCCGATTTTGAAGAAACATTCAATTTGATGGTGCCGTTGGTTTGCGAAGCGGTGCCACCGGCAAGAAGGCAGACAGCGCGTGGAATGGCAAGTGATTGAGTGACCTCCTGCTGGTCTGCATCCCAGGTCCAATAGCCTATTTGATCATGGAACACTTCATTATCAGATTTTCTTTGAACAACCTGATGGTAGCGAACGACCCACAGGTGCTGTTTTTTTGCATTGGTAACATCGCCTCCGGCTTCGATGGTTAATGTCTCATGGTAGGGAATATGTTCGCTGTTTTCCGGTGTTGGGGCTACGTCAGTACCTTTATCACCTTTCCAAACACCAATAAGGGCGGCTAGTGGTCCAAAATTGTTATCGTTCATAGCAGATCCTTTGAGTCATCATTTGTCTATGGAGTTATATCGAGCTTTGTTCAAACTATCTTTTATCAAGATATAGCTTTTTCAGTTCGTAGTTTTGATTGTTTCATAAGTTTGGTAATAATAGTTTAGTAACAATAACCCAACTTTGTGAAGGGATATAATCAATTCATAAAATGACCCCGATAGTTATTTTTAAATGTATAAAAAAGCCCCACCAATATGTGTTGGCAGGGCTTGTAGTTAATAGCTTGACCTGTGCGATGCCGGAGCTATTGGATTCGATTGTTATTAGTTCGAAGCATGCAGGGCTTCATTTAGCTCAACTGCAGATTTATTAGTTAGACACTCTACGGTACCAGTAATGGAGTTACGTCTAAATAGTAAGTCGTCTTTGCTCGCGAGTTCCCGAGCTTTTGTTTTGCCAACTGTTTCGCCATGATCATCCAGCAAAGTGACGACAGTACCGGCAGTAATATAGAGGCCGGCTTCTACTGTACAGCGGTCACCGAGAGGGATGCCGAGGCCTGCATTGGCGCCAAGCAAGCATTGTCTGCCTACTGTGATAATAATATTGCCACCACCGGACAGTGTGCCCATTGTAGAACTGCCGCCACCTAAGTCAGAACCTGATTTCACAAACACGCCTTGTGATATACGGCCTTCTACCATACTGGTACTTTCTGTACCGGCGTTAAAGTTAACGAAACCTTCGTGCATGATGGTTGTTCCTTCGCCTATATAAGCACCCAATCGAACTCTGGCTGTATCAGCAATGCGAACACCGACTGGTACAACGTAGTCCACCATTTTGGGGAATTTGTCCACACTGTCGACTGAAAGAGTACGTTTGTTCAAACGTGCACGTAGTTGGCGTTCAGCCAGTTCATTGATATCGATGGCACCTTCACTGGTCCAGGCGACATTGGGTAGCACCCCGAATAAACCGTTAAGGTTAACATTGTTGGGTTTTACTAGCCGGTGAGATAACAGATGTAGCTTTAGGTAACCTTCGGGCACTGTGGTTGGGTTGTCATCAGTTTCTAAAATACTTGCAACTGTAGGTTTTTCACTGTGTTTAAACTGATCAGCGATGGAGGAAAGCGTATCTTCACCAGCCTCAGCGAACGCCGTTGCCAGTTTTTCCAAGGCGACTGAATCTAGAGTAAGGGTTTGATTGCCACCGGTATAGCCCAGGTTTTCAGCTAATACGTTTTTAACTGTTTCGTTGGGGGCAAGAAGGGGTTGTGGGTAAAAAACTTCCAGCCATTCACTGTTGTTATTTTGGGTGCCAATACCGAGGCCAAAGCTAAAGAGTGCAGTCATTTTGTGCTCTATCTCCAAATAGGGTGTTGTTAATTACTACTGTTAATGTCTGTAGCTGTTATTTAGTTTCTGTAACTGTTATTAATTTTTGTAACTATCTATGTCGCTCATTAGTAATTATGGGCAAAACTTATGGGTTAAAAATTTCAGCATAGTTATCAGCTTTAAAACCGATGGTAATCTTTCCGTTCACATCGAGAACTGGGCGTTTAATCATCGCAGGGTGTTCCAGTAATAGTTCTGATACATTCTCGGTACTAACATTTTCTTGAACTGTTGGGTCTAATTTACGCCAGGTTGTCCCACGCTTATTAAGAACAGTTTCCCAGCCGGCAGCATCAATCCAACGACCTAACATGTCCTGATTCAGGCCATCAGCACGTACATCGTGGAACCGGTGAGTAATGTCATTCTCATCCAGCCATTTACGGGCTTTTTTTACGGTGTCGCAGTTTTTTATACCGTAGAGAGTAATCTCATTCATATTTTTGTCATTATTTAGTGTTAATAGCTTAGTGTTAATAACTTAGAGCCATTAGTTTGGCGGCATGTAGGATAGCAAAATTGAGCAGGGCATTCACCGTGTAGCGTTGAAATAGGTAACCCTAATACATAGGCATAAACGAGTAAGTAGTTATAAGAGGCCTCTATGAAAACAATGATTTTGATTCGCCATGCTAAATCCAGCTGGAAAGAGCCAATGCTACAGGATATGGATCGCCCTCTGAATAAACGTGGGCAAGCAAATGCAGTGATGATGGGCGAGAGATTACGGAGTCATCAGTATATGCCAGAAAAAATATATAGTAGCCCTGCAGTGCGAGCAGTTGAAACAGCCCATTTATTTGAAGAGGCGTTGAAAATAAGGGTAAGAGATATTGTTGAATTGGTCCCAGCTATTTATACCTTTAACTACGAAGAGTTACTGGGTTGGGTTAGGTCGTTAGATCGAGGTGTTAATAACTTTTGTATGGTTTGTCATAACCCGGCCATAACAGATTTATTCAACTTTCTGACACTCTCTCATGTTGACAAAATACCTACATGTGGCGTTGCTGTTCTTGAGCTAGATATTACAAATTGGTCTCAATTAGGCGCGGGAAAGGCTTGGGTCAAATTTTACGATTTTCCCAAGAGTGATAAAAAGCCTTCACCACTTGTATAGGCTTTGCTTTATTTACGCTTTTTGGCTTTTAAAGGGCTTTTTTCTACTGGGGTAACAAGTAGTACAGATGTCGCATACCCGTCCATCACACCCTCGTGCGGAACAAAACTCCCGGCCGTAATAAATAATTTGCAGATGAAGTGCATTCCAGGATTCTTTTGGAAACAGCCGTTTAAGATCTTTTTCAGTTTGAGTCACATTTTTGCCATTGGTCAGGCCCCAGCGTTGGGCTAAACGATGGATGTGTGTATCAACAGGAAAAGCGGGGTGGCCGAAGCCTTGAGACATCACGACACTGGCTGTTTTGTGCCCAACACCTGGAAGGGTTTCCAGCGCAGCCATATCTTCAGGCACGGTACCGCCATACTGATCAACCAATATTTTTGATAATGTTGATATGGCCTTGGATTTTTGTGGTGCCAGCCCACAGGGGCGGATTATTTGGTAAATGGTGTCTACTGGAACATGCTGCATATCCTGGGGATTGTCGGCCTCATTAAATAACGTAGGTGTCACCTGGTTAACTCTTTCATCAGTACATTGGGCCGAGAGTAATACCGCCACTAATAGGGTATACGGATCTTTGTGACTGAGCGGAATGGGTGGGGCAGGATAAAGCTCATTGAGCTTTTGAAGGATGTAGTCCACTCGCTGTTTTTTTAACATACGGATATACGCTTAAACTGACTAATAAAGTTGGTTGTATTAGATACAATAACAATTTATGAATGAATAAATCGTTTGATTCGTTCTGCAGCTTCTCTGCATTCATCGACTGGTGCGACTAGAGCCATTCTTATTCGGTTTTCTCCAGGGTTTATCCCATCACTCACTCTGCCTAGATAGCGGCCAGGTAGTACAGTAACATTTTGTTTTGCAAATAATTCTCGTGCAAAATCCTCGTCACTACCTTTTGCTGCAGGTAGGGTATTGGACCAGAGGTAAAAGCCAGCTTCTGGCATATCCAGGGGTAGAGTGTCGCCGAGCACCTGTTGGAAAATCTCAAATTTTTCCCGATATTTGTCACGGTTTTCTTTTACGTGTTGTTCATCTTTCCAGGCACTGATGCTGGCCAGCTGGGTAGGTACAGGCATGGCACAACCGTGATATGTGCGATATCGCAGGAATGATTTAAGTAATTCTGCATCTCCAGCAACAAAACCTGAACGCAGGCCTGGGAGGTTTGATCGCTTGGATAAACTATGAAAAACTACACAGCGTTGATAATCCTGGCGTTCCATTTCGGCACAGGCTTGAAGCAATCCTGGGGGTGGGTTTTCTTCATCCTGATAAATTTCTGAATAACATTCATCACTGGCAATAATAAAGTTGTGTTGATCTGCTAGCTTTATTAGCTTTTGTAGCGTCTCAATGCTTAATACAGCGCCAGTAGGATTACCGGGAGAGCACAAGTAAATAAGTTGGCACTTATCCCAAGTTTCTTTTGAAACGGCATCAAAATCAGGTGCAAAGTTTGTTTCTACCGTGCAGTTCAAGAAGTAAGGTTGAGCACCAGCTAATAGAGCTGCCCCTTCGTAGATCTGGTAAAACGGATTGGGGCTCAGAACCAGAGCATCTGGTGATTGTTCAATAACTGCTTGAGCAAATGAAAACAGTGCTTCACGAGTGCCATTAACAGGAAGGATTTCGGTTTCAGGGCTTATGTTGTTTAATTTAAAACGTTGCGTTAACCACTCGGAGATACTTTCTCTTAGTTCAGGTAGGCCCTTTGTTAGTGGGTAAACTTCCAAACGATCCAGAGATGAAATGAGCGCTTGCTTAACAAACTCAGGGGCAGGGTGTTTTGGTTCACCAATGGATAGAGCAATGTGCCTAAGTTGTTCAGGAGGTTTGATACCCGACTTTAGTGCATTTAGCTTTTCAAAAGGATAGGGGTGTAATTTTTCTAGATCAGGGTTCATAGCATTTGTTCAGTGTTATCTCTTATTTATTCAGAGTTACTGCCATAGCTTCATTTTTTGAAGAGGCACGCCTTCAGCATCTTCTTTATTGCGTTTATCAAGTCCACGGCAAATCGCATCCCGAAGCTGTTCGCAGAAAATAGGATCGCTTAGTGGTTGGTAATCCATATCGACGAGATGGAATATGTCTTCAACCCGCTCACCTAGCGTAGAAATTTTTGCACTAAGAAGCCGTAGCCTAAAGTGAATAAAAATTCGACCAAGGTGCGCCAATAAACCGGGTCGATCAGGTGTGATCACTTCAAGAATAGTTGCACTTTTGTCTATGTCATTGCTGATGTGGGCAATGGTTTTCATAGTGAAGTGTTTAAGGTGGCGAGGTGTTCTTCGTTGTACTTTTAGGGTGTGTTCATTGGGGTTTTTTAGAGCTTCGGAAAGGGTTTCTTTAATACGAGCAAGCATTTTCTCATTGTGTCCAAACGGACTGTCGTTTTCATCGACTACGTAGAAAGTATCAAAAGTATTTTCCTGGGTATCCCGGTGAAGGCTTGCGTCGAGAATAGTTAACTGTAATTGATCCAATGTAGCCGCTGTAATGGGGAAGACATTATCAAGGCCATAAGTATGGATAAATATTTGTGTTGCTACAGGTACTTCTATACCTGCATCTTTAATAAGAATAACAGGGTCGGTTGTGTTTCCCTGATTAGCAATTGCCTGGGTGTATCGGGCAATATCATCAGCGCTTTCTCTCAGGAAGAATTCGTCATCTAGATTTCCCCAGATTTTTTGAGCTTGCGATTCACTGACCTGATGGTCAGATAGGAGATTGATTGCCGCAGTCTTGGTGTTTCTGATCCAACCATCCCGATTTGCAGGGTTTTCCAAGCCACGTTGTAGAGCGCGCTTTGTTTCTGTGTACAGCTGGCGCATTAAGGAGGCTTTCCAGCTGTTCCAAAGAGATGGGTTTGTTGCCGTAATGTCGGCAACAGTAAGAACTAACAGATAGTCAAGTTGGAGCTGATTGCCTATTAATTTTGCAAACTTATAAATGATATCTGGATCTGAAATGTCAGATCGCTGTGAGGTGCTGGACATCAATAAATGGTTTTCAACTAACCAGGAAATGAGGTTGGTTTCTTCCTCGGGTAGCCCGTGTCGTCTACAAAAGTCTGCGGCATCTACAGCGCCAAGTACGGAATGGTCTCCACCACGGCCTTTGCCAACGTCATGATAGAGCCCTGCTATAAAAGCCAGCTGGGGTTTTGGTAGGCTTTTGTACACATGGGAGGAAACAGGGAATTCTTGTGCTACTTCAGGGCGATCAAACAAACGCATATTTTTAATTAACTGTAGCGTGTGAGCATCAACGGGGTAGCGGTGAAAGAGGTCGTGTTGGGTCTGGCCTATGATTTTTCCAAACTCTGGTAAGTAGCGCCCAAGGATGCCATATCGGGTCATGCGCTGAAGTTGGGTGCTCATTTTGTGCGGGCATTTTAGCAGTCGCAAAAAGAGGGTTTTATTCTGTGGTTCATTGCGAAATGCCTCGTCAATGAGCTTGCGGTGCTGCCTGATTTGTCTAATGGTGGTAGCGCGTATTCCTTGAATATCTTCGTTTTCACCTAACAGGCAAAATATCTCTAACAGGGCAGATGGGTATTTGGCAAAGATATATTCTCCTACGGTTTCAATGTGCTCATCTCGTACCTGAAAGCGCTCGTTAAGTTCGTAGGTTTCCTTTGCTTTATCTTTACGAAGGATGACTTCATCAAGGTATTGAAGCATTACATCATTCAGTTCTCGCATGGAGAGAACGACTTGATAGTAATGTTGCATGAATTGCTCTACACCAAGGCGTTCTTCACTATCATGGTAACCAAACATCTGTGCGATTTTTCGCTGGTGGTCAAATTGCAATCTTTCTTCGGGACGCTCGGCAATCAAGTGGAGTCCATAGCGTACTTTCCAAAGGAATGACTCTCCACGCTTAAGTTGCAGATATTCCTCAGGGGTTAGAAAATCATTGCCAACTAACTCTTCTAATGATTCAACATTAAAATGCCGCTTTGCCACCCACGTGATCATCTGGATATCGCGTAAGCCACCAGGTGCTTCTTTAATGTTTGGTTCTAGGTTGTATTCAGTGTTGCCATGTTTATCATGGCGCTCAATTTGCTCATCCCATTTGGCACGAAAGAACGCCTTTGAGGGCCATATTTTTCGTGCGCTGGTTTTTTTTAGCATGGACTGGCGTAACTTATCATCACCAGAAATAGTGCGTGTTTCTATCAGATTGGTAGCAACAGTAATGTCAGCACGGGCTTCATCGACACATTGGGATAGGGAGCGCACACTGTGGCCGATTTTGAGCTGGATATCCCAGAGAAAAGTGAGAAATCCTTCTATTGAGGGTTGATAGCGTTTGGGGTTGCCTCGGCGTATTAGTAGCATGAGGTCAATGTCTGATTCTGGGTGTAGTTCGCCACGTCCATAACCACCAACAGCTAATAGTGCGATACTTTTATCCCATTCAAATTGATTCCAGGCATGGCGAAGAATAAGGTCGATAAAAGCTGAGCGCTCAATCAGTAGATTCCAGGTTTGTTCTCCTTCATGAAATCGGGAATTTAGGTGCGAATTAGCGGCCTCGATTGCATTTTTAAAGACTTTAATTGGATTTTCTGTTTCCAGATCTTTAAGAAAGCGTCGCTCATCAAAGAAGAGTAAGGTTTTGTTTTGAGTCATTAAAAAGATTCTTCATTACGTACAGTAAGAACTTCCACGCCATCGGCAGTGACCGCTAGTGTGTGCTCCCATTGTGCAGATAGTCGGCCATCCCGTGTTTCAACAGTCCAGCCATCTTTTTTTAGTTTGGTTTGATGTTTTCCTGCATTCAACATGGGTTCAATGGTAAAGGTCATCCCTTCTTGAAGTTCAAGCCCTGTGTTAGGGCGTCCAAAATGCAGTACTTGGGGAGCTTGATGGAACTCTGTTCCAATACCATGGCCACAGTAATCTCTAACCACACTGTAATAATTGCTTTCAGCATGTTGTTGGATAGCATGACCGATATCGCCTAATTTGGCACCAGGTTTTACAATTTTGATGGCTTTGTACAGGCTTTCTTGGCTTACTTGTACTAACCGACTGGCATGCTCTGATACATTGCCAATACAAAACATTTTGCTGGTATCGCCAAAAAAACCATCTTTTATCACGGTGATATCAAGGTTGACGATATCGCCACTTTTAAGAATCTTTTTTGTTGATGGAATGCCATGGCAAACTACGTGATTAGGGGATGCGCAAATAGATTTAGGGAAGCCGTGATAGTTAAGAGGTGCAGGGATGGCTTTTTGTACGTTGACAATATGGTCGTGGCATAGCCTGTCTAGCTCGGCAGTGCTTATTCCAGCTTCGACATAGGGTTCTATTATTTCAAGAACTTCTGCTGCAAGCCTTCCAGCAACACGCATTTTTTCGAGCTCATCAGCATTTTTGAGATGAACAGCCATAGAGTTATTCCGGGGTGTAAAGTATAAAGCGCGCCATTGTAACGGATTATTGTTATAGATGGTTACTGATGGTGTTGAGTCCTCCTGTTATTTCGGTTGTTTTTTCTTCTAAAAAATTGGGTTTTATGGTATAAAGCGCACCGCTTTGGGCCAATGTGTTCAGAGTGAACTAGAAGTAAATTAAAAATTTATTGAAATCTAACGACACACACATATCGACACACTTGTTCTGGGTGCCCGTATTACGGGTTGATCAGTGGGATATGTGGAGGTTTAACCCTAATAAAGGAAACTATATATGGCTACTGTAAGCATGCGTGACATGTTGCAGGCTGGTGTTCATTTCGGTCACCAGACCCGCTTTTGGAACCCAAAAATGGATAAATTCATTTTTGGCGCTCGTAATAAAATTCATATCCTGAATCTGGAGAATACCGTTCCAGCATTCAATGAGGCACTTGAAATTGTTCGTCAGGTTGCAGCAAATGGCAATAAAGTTCTGTTGGTTGGCACTAAGCGTGCTGCACAGAAAGTCATTGCTGAGCAAGCTGAGCGTTCAGGTATGCCTTTTGTCAGCAACCGCTGGTTAGGCGGCATGTTGACTAACTATAAAACTATTCGTGCTTCTATTCGTCGATACCGTGAACTTGAAACACAAAGTCAGGATGGTACTTTTGAAAAGCTGACTAAGAAAGAGGCGCTTATGCGTACTCGTCTGATGGAAAAGCTTGATCGTTCTATCGGTGGTATTAAAGATATGGGTGGCTTGCCCGATATGCTGTTCGTGATTGATGTTGATCATGAGCGTATTGCTATTCAGGAAGCTAACAAGCTGGGTATCCCCGTTATTGGTATCGTTGATACTAACAGTAACCCTGATGGCGTTGATTATATTATTCCTGGTAATGATGATGCGATTCGTGCCATCAAGCTGTATACCACAGCAATTGCTGATGCCATTTTGGAAGGAAAATCCGAAGGCAGCAATGTCACAAGTAAAGATGAGTTTGTTGAAGTGACTGATGCTGAAGTAACTAAAGAAAGCAATAACACAGACGCAGAAGCCGCTGCTGAATAAGTAGCTAATACTGCAGGAATGATATTTAAAGGGGGCTATGCCCCCTTTTTTCCAAGTAAACAGAAAAGAGTGAGAGGAATCGACAGATGGCAGCAATTTCTGCATCTATGGTTAAGGAACTGCGCGAGCGCACTGGCCTCGGCATGATGGAATGTAAAAAAGCTTTGGTTGAAGCTGAAGGCAATATTGATAAAGCCATTGACGACTTGCGTAAATCAAGTGGTATGAAGGCCGCTAAGAAAGCAGGTCGTACAGCAGCTGAAGGCGTTGTGGCGGTTAAAGTGGCTGATGACAATAGCTATGGTGTTATGGTTGAAGTGAACAGCGAAACAGATTTCGTTGCTCGTGATGATGGTTTTCTAGCTTTTGTTAGTCAGGTTGCTGATAAAGCATTCGCTGAAAAGCAAACTGATGCTGCAGCATTGGCTGCCAGTATGGAAGACGCTCGTCAGGCCTTGGTTCAGAAAATTGGTGAAAACATCAATGTTCGTCGTGTTGAGCTTGTAGAAGCACCTGTGGTTGCTGCATATGTTCACAGTAACAATCGTATCAGTGTTTTGGCTGCGCTTACGGGTGGCGATGCAGAAGTAGCTAAGGATGTTGCTATGCATGTGGCTGCGGTAAACCCTCAAGTGGTAAAACCAGAAGATATGCCTGAAGACGTTGTGGCAAAAGAAAAAGAAATCTTTGTTGCCCAGGCTCGGGAGAGTGGTAAGCCCGAAGAAATTATTGAGAAAATGATTTCTGGTCGCATCAACAAATTCTTGTCTGAAGCTAGCCTAGTTAACCAACCTTTTGTTAAAGATCCAGAGATTAAGGTGGGTAAGCTGGTGAAAGATGCTGGTGGTGATATTCAGTCATTCACTCGTTTTGAAGTGGGCGAGGGTATTGAAAAAGAGGAAGTAGATTTTGCTGCGGAAGTGGCGGCCCAAGTCGGCGCGGCGAGCTGATTTGAAAACGGGGGCTTAGGTCCCCGTTGTTATATGTCCCAGAAAAAATTAGTAAAACGCATGTTTATTCATAAGTGTGGCCAATAAAAAAGTCATGTTTATGGCTCAGAATAAAAAGACCCCGGAGAAATAATATGCCTGCCACTGGTGATAAAAAATACAAGCGCATACTACTCAAATTGAGTGGTGAGGAGCTGATGGGGGAAGATGGGTTTGGTATTGATCCAAAAGTCCTTGATCGAATGGCTCTTGAAATTGGTCAGCTTGTTGGTATTGGTGTTCAGGTAGGTTTGGTGATTGGTGGTGGCAACCTGTTTCGTGGAGCGGCGTTAAGTGAAGCGGGCATGGAGCGAGTTACTGGTGACCATATGGGCATGTTGGCCACTATGATGAATGGCCTAGCTATGCGTGATGCTCTGGACCGGAACAATATTTCTGCCAGAGTTATGTCAGCTATACCCATGAGTGGTGTAGTTGAGCATTATGATCGCCGTAAAGCTATGCGCCATTTAGACAGGGGTGATGTAGTGATTTTCTCTGCTGGGACAGGAAACCCTTTCTTTACTACTGATTCAGCCGCTTGCTTGAGAGGCATCGAAATTGATGCAGAGCTAGTGTTGAAGGCAACCAAGGTTGATGGTGTCTATTCAGCCGATCCAATGAAAGATCCCAGTGCTACAATGTATTCACATTTGACCTATGACGAGGCCTTGGAGAAAAGGCTCGGTGTTATGGACTTAACGGCAATTTGTCTCTGTCGTGAGCAGGAAATGCCATTGCGAGTATTTCGTATGTCCAAGCCCGGTGCTTTATTAAGTATTGTCGTTGGTGGTGATGAGGGAACTTTGATTGAGGAAAGCTGTGTTGATCGAGGAAAATAACAATGATTAATGAATTAAAACAGGATGCTGGCGAACGTATGGCGAAAAGTGTTGAGGCCTTGTCCCATGCTTTTAACAAAATCCGTACCGGTCGTGCTCACCCGAGCTTATTAGATGGTTTAACAGTCTCTTACTATGGCGTTGATACACCATTGAGTCAGGTGGGAAATGTATCCGTGTTGGATGCGCGAACGCTATCAGTCTCTGTCTGGGAAAAGTCGTTGGTGCCAGAGGTGGAAAAAGCGATTATGAAATCAGATTTGGGGTTGAACCCTGCGACATCTGGTGAACTTATTCGTATACCTATGCCTGCACTAACGGAGGAAACGCGTAAAGGCTTTATTAAGCAAGCGAGATCTGAGGCTGAAACAGCACGGATTTCTATACGTAATATTCGCCGCGATGTCTTGTCTGATGTTAAAGAGCTTCTCAAGGAAAAAGAGATTACTGAAGATGAAGATCACAAGGCGCAGGATGAAATACAAAAAATTACGGACAAGTACATTAAGCAAGTTGACGAGGCATTAGCTGCCAAAGAAGTCGACTTGATGGAAATTTAGTCCATATTTCAAGGATTGAAATCTTACCCATGAATACGCAATCAAACGTATCATCTGTATCACATCCATTGCGCCATGTGGCTATTATTATGGATGGCAATAACCGATGGGCAAAGCAACGAGGTCTATCGGGTACTGCAGGTCATGAAGCTGGTGTTGAGCGGGTGCGTGATGTGCTTGATGCCAGTGAGAAGTATGACATTGATGTTTTAACATTATTTGCCTTTAGTAGTGAAAATTGGAATCGCCCTGAGCTAGAAGTTAGGGCTTTGATGTCATTGTTGGCTTCATACCTAAAAAAAGAAGTAAAACAGCTAAAAGAGCGTGGCGTTAGTTTGCGAGTCATCGGTCGTCGTGATCATTTTAGTGCACGACTTAACAAGCTGATTGATGATACTGAATCTGCTACTGCCAAAGGTGTTAGAACGCTGGTTTTGGCTATTGATTATGGTGGTCGTTGGGAAATTACAGATGCTGCCAGGGAATTAGCCCGACAGGTTCAGCGTGGAAGAATTCGTCCAGAAGATATTACTGAAGAGAGCATGCAACAGAATATGTGCATGCCTGACCTGCCACCACCAGATCTCTGCATTCGTACGGCTGGAGAGCAAAGAATCAGTAATTTTTTACTATGGCATATGGCCTATACTGAGTTTTATTTTGCCGATTGTTACTGGCCAGATTTTGATGGTGCTGCTTTTGATATGGCCATTCGTAACTACCAGCAGCGCCAACGCAGATTTGGTACTCGTGATGAGTTGTTGAAAGGCTCGAGTGCAGATGCAGGAATAAAGCGTGCTTAAACAACGTGTGGTTACTGCCATTGTTATTGCGGTAGTTTTCTTTTCCGCCTTGTTTTTTTCAAGCCCTTACAGCTTTTCGCTCATGACCGCAGTGGTTGTTGTGTATGCTGCTTGGGAATGGTCGAATCTTGCTGGTTTTTCTCGTAAGTTAATACGGTTATTTTATGCTTTGAGTTTAGCGGTATTACTCATAGTTTCCGGCTACGTACTTGGTCTGTCTGATTCCAGTACATTAGATCTAGCTGTTGGTAAGACTTTAATGTCATGGTTGGTACCATGGTGGGCAATTGCATTGCTTTGGGTGCAGGGTTATCCCAGTAGCGCACTTCTTTGGGGGAGCAGCTGGGCAAGAGCGTTGATAGGCTATTTAGTGATAGTGCCAGCCTGGCTGGCAATGGTGATATTGATTCATGCTAATCAGGGTGAATGGCTGATCATGATTGTTGTTTTGATAGTGGCTTTTGCCGATATTGGTGCTTACTTTTCTGGGCGAGCATTTGGTAAGCACAAGTTGGCCATTAACGTTAGCCCAAAAAAGACTTGGGAAGGGTTAGTTGGTGGTGTGGTAGCAAATTTGATTTTTGTCGCTGTGTTGCTGGTAGCGTTGAATGTTGATCATTGGCCTATGTTGTTGGGTCTGGTTATGATCACTGTACTGGCTTCGGTATTAGGTGACTTATTGGAGAGCATGGTCAAACGACACCGTGGCATAAAGGATAGTGGTAATATTTTGCCTGGCCATGGTGGTATTCTGGATCGATTAGATAGCCTGACAGCAGCATTGCCCGTATTTACATTGGTGTACCTTTTCAGTGGATTTCAGCTATAAAAACTGGCAGGTATAGGCTGTTAGCAGTTTTAGGTAATTAGTAGTATCAAAAAAGATAGCGTTAAAACTATTTAGAAAGATAAAAATTATAATTTTTCATATTGAATTTTTGGCAGTAGTTTAGGTTATGCAGACACTTACAATTCTTGGTGCAACAGGTTCTATTGGTATAAGCACCCTAGATGTTGCCGCTCGTCACCCAGATCGTTTTGCCATTTTCGCTCTTAGCTGTCACTCAAAAATAGTCGACCTTGCAGAACAGTGTCGTAAATTTAAACCACTTTATGCCGTTGTTTCTGATTTATCTAAGGTTGATGAATTAAAAAAATTATTAGAGCTTGATTGTCCTGATACTGAAGTTTTGTCAGGTGTCGACGGATTATCTTTTGTTGCCACTGCACCTCAGGTCGATACTGTTATGGCGGCTATAGTTGGAGCAGCTGGATTATTGCCAACATTGGAAGCAGCAAATGCCGGGAAGCGAGTTCTACTGGCAAACAAAGAATCTTTGGTAATGGCCGGCCCGTTGTTCATGAATGCTGTGAAGTCAGGGGGGGCGACCTTATTGCCCATTGATAGCGAGCATAATGCAATTTTTCAGTGTTTGCCGCCAGATTATGGAAATGAAAAGCGCGGTGGCGTACGAAAAATACTGCTGACTGCATCAGGGGGGCCCTTTAGAACCTTAGACTTGGATGCACTCCCTGGGATGACGCCTGAGCAAGCCTGTGCCCACCCAAACTGGGACATGGGGAGGAAAATATCTGTAGATTCTGCAACGATGATGAACAAGGGGCTTGAGCTCATAGAAGCTTGTTGGTTATTTGATGTTTCCCCGGATGAGGTAGAGGTGATCATTCATCCTCAAAGTATCATTCATTCGATGGTGGAATACGTAGATGGTTCTGTCTTGGCGCAATTGGGTAATCCTGATATGCGTACCCCAATTGCCCATGCGATGGCTTGGCCTGAGCGAATTGATTCTGGTGTGAGCAGCCTTGACATTATTTCAGCAGCACAACTAGATTTTGAGGCCCCAGATTTAGAGCGTTTCCCATGTTTGGCTTTGGCCATGAAAGCCGCGCAAATAGGTGGCAGTGCCCCGACAGTACTCAATGCAGCGAATGAGGTTGCGGTTGATGCCTTTTTAAGTGGTCAAATAGGTTTTACACAAATAGCAGAAATTGTGTCGGCGGTGTTAAATCGGGCTGAGAACACTGAACCGTCGACCCTTGAAGCTGTCCAACTGTGCGACCAGCAGACGCGTGAGCAGGCTCGGGAGCTGATTCCAGCGATAGCTTAAGCCTAGATTAGGAAGATTGTTTAGGGTGCTTTTTTAGAAATACTGATTAGTAATGCTTTTTAGGAGCGCTAGTGGAATTATTACAGACAATTTTTTATACATTAGTGGCCTTGGGAGTGCTGGTCACCATACACGAATTTGGCCACTTTTGGGTGGCGCGTCGTTGTGGCATTAAAGTCTTACGTTTTTCTGTAGGGTTTGGGACTCCACTATTGAGCTGGAAAGATAAAAAGCAGACAGAATTCGTCGTTTCAGCATTACCACTCGGCGGCTACGTTAAAATGGTTGATGAGCGTGAGGGTAATGTTGCAGAAGAAGACCTTCCTTATGCTTTTACTCAAAAAACTGTCTGGCAGCGCATGGCTGTGGTAGCTGCCGGGCCGTTGGCAAATTTTGTTCTCGCTATTATTTTATACTGGGTTATTTTTCTTCAAGGTGTCACAGGTATTGTTCCTATTATTGAATCTTTTGATCCGGGTTCAGTGGCAGAAAAGGCTGGTTTAAAGTCTGGGCAGACTATTGTTGCGGTAGATGGTAATTCAACGCCGACTTGGCAGGTGCTTAATGAGCAGTTAGTAAGGCGTATAGGCGAATCTGGCCCTATATTTTTCAGTGTCAAAGAGCCAGGCGATCCCTCTGTTTATGAATATCAAGGTCAGTTGAAAGATTGGCTTTCAGATACTGATCAGCCAAATCCCATCAGCGGTATTGGCCTAGTGCTACAAACGCCTAAAATTCTCCCTGTGGCAAATGAAGTGGTTGAGGGTGACCCTGCAGAAGTAGCTGGTTTAACGTCGGGTGATGTGATCACAACAGCCGATGGAATTTCTATGCCTGATTGGACTGCGTGGGTAGAGTACGTCCGGGCTAGGCCGAATGAAGTGATCAATATCGAATATGAACGGAATGGTGTGATCTTCGATACCACGATTAGGCCAAAGCAAATTGTGGAGAGTGATGGCTCTAGAGTAGGACAGGTGGGAATGACGGTAAAAATCCCTGAGTGGCCGGAACATATGATTCATGAGGTTGAGTACAGCCTTTTGGGTGCTGCGACTCAAGCGGTAAATCAGACTTGGAATATCTCTGTTTTGATTCTGGATTCAGTTAAAAAGATGCTGGTAGGATTGATTTCAGCAAAACACTTGAGTGGACCCATTACCATTGCTAAAGTGGCGGGCGCATCAGCTCAGTACGGGTTGACTGCATACCTTGGTTTTCTGGCATTCCTGAGTGTCAGTCTGGGTATTTTAAATTTGCTACCAATTCCCGTTTTGGACGGTGGCCATTTGATGTATTACATCGTTGAGGTGATAAGAGGTTCTCCTGTCTCTGAAAATATTCAGATGATAGGGTTCCGAATAGGGATGTTCTTTGTCATTGGATTGATGTTACTGGCTTTATACAATGATGTGATGCGGCTGTAGTCCCTATTGATGATTTGGAATTAATGGATTTTCCATCAAAAAAGCTTCACTCGTAACAAAATAAATCAAGAGAAAACTGATTTCTAATGAGACACTTATATCTACTACTGTGCCTAGTACTACTTTCTATCGCTGTTAGAGCGGAAGTGTTTCAGGTTGAAGACATAAGAATTGATGGCTTGCAAAGGGTTTCTTCTGGAACAGTATTTGCGGCTATGCCTTTAAGTGTTGGTGATTTGATAGATGCTGATACTATTCGCCGCACCACCCGAACACTATTTCGTACAGGCTATTTTGACAATATCAGTATTTCCAGAGATGGCGGTGTATTAATTATTGATGTTGTGGAGAGACCAGCCATTGCTGAAATTACCATTGAAGGTAATACCGCGATTCCCGAGGAAGATTTACTAAAATCACTCAGAGACAATGGCTTGGCAGAAGGCCAAATTTTTCGTCAAGCTATTTTAGAAGGAATGAGTAGAGAATTAGAACGTCAGTATGTGGGGCAAGGGCGATATGGAGCCAACATAAAGACAGAAGTAGAAGAGTTGCCTCGTAATCGGGTATTAGTCAACATCAAGGTAGATGAAGGTGATGTTGCTGCTATTTCTCATATCAATATAGTGGGAAATAAAGCTTTTGATGAAGATACATTAATCTCGCTGTTTGAGTTAAAAACGACAGGCTTGCTCTCTTTTTATACCAATGATGATAAATATGCCCGGGAAAAATTATCAGGTGACCTTGAAAGACTTGAATCCTGGTATTTGGACCGGGGTTATCTTAAATTTTCTGTAGATTCGACACAGGTATCGATTAGTCCAGATCGTGAATCTGTATTTGTTACGATTAATATAACGGAAGGAGATGTATTTACAGTTAGTAAAATTGAACTGGCTGGTAACCCCATTCTTTCAGAAAGTGAAATACGTCGTTGGATTTTTCAGAAACAAAATGAAACTTTTTCACAGGTTGCCATGACTCGAAGTTCAGAAGCAATCACATATCACCTGGGTAATGAAGGTTATACATTTGCTGAAGTAAAAGGTATACCTGAGATTGATGAAGAAGAGAAAACCACTAAAATTGTGTTTTTTATTGATCCTGGTAATCGTGCTTACGTGAGACGGATTGAATTTCGTGGTAATACAAAAACTATGGATGAAGTTCTGCGCCGGGAAATGCGCCAGATGGAAGGTGCTTCGGCTTCTAGCTCAAAAATGGAGTATTCCAAATTACGCTTGGAGCGTACAGGTTTCTTTAAAGAAGTTGAGCAAGAAACCAGGCCTGTTCCAGGGGTTAATGATCAAGTAGATGTTATTTATACCGTAGAAGAGCAGCCCTCCGGTAGTGTGGGTGCGAGTTTTGGTATAGCGCAAACATATGGTGTGACGTTAGGTGCGAATATCTCAGAAAGTAATTTTCTTGGTACGGGTAATAGGTTGTCTCTTGGGTTAAATCAAAGTGGCTTTCAAACCAATTTATCCTTGAACTATACAAATCCTTATTTTACTAAAGATGGTGTCAGTGCGGGCTTTGGTGTGTTTGTTAAGAAGCTGGACTACGATGAGGCTAATGTTTCTAATTACACAACGGAAAGTTTCGGTGCATCTACGACATTTGCCTATCCTATTTCTGAAGTAGAGCGTATTGGTTTTGGGCTGGGTTTTGAAAATTTAAAAATTAGTCAAGGAACCTTTGGAACCACATTAATTGATGAATTTCTGGATGATAATGGTGATAATTTCAATATTTTTACAGGTAATCTGAGTTGGTCAACATCAACGCTTAATCGCGGGACCTTAGCAAATCGCGGTTCTTCTCAGAAGTTCGGAGTTGAAGTGACTATTCCTGTAGGCGATTTGCATTATTATAAGTTGGTTTATGATGCTCAACATTTTCAGCCACTGAATAAAAGTTTAACCATGCGTTTCCATACCAAGTTGGGCTATGGTGATGGTTATGGTTCAACAACCACACTGCCATTCTTTAAACACTTTTACTCGGGTGGTTTTGGGTCAGTACGCGGGTTTGAGAAAAATTCTTTAGGGCCAAGGGATATAGCAAAATCTAATGATCCAAACTTTACAGTTGATCAAGATCCTGATCCGTTTGGGGGTAATGTTGTTGTAGAAGGAACAGCAGAATTAATGTTTCCGGTACCTTTTATAAAGGATCAGCGTAGTGTACAGGCAGTGATGTTTGTTGATGCCGGTAATGCTTTTGATACAGACTGCGGTAATGTAGATGAAGAACTATGTTCAGAGCCTGATTTAGGAGAATTACGTTACTCCTTTGGTTTTGGCGGTACTTGGATTAGTAGTTTTGGGCCTATTACCATTAGTATTGCCAAGCCATTAAATGCCGGTGATGAAGATGATGAAGAGGTGTTTCAGTTTTCAATGGGGCAGACTTTTTAACTCAGGGCTTTTTGGTTTTGAACAAAATTATTTATATAAGCTAGAGCATCAATTTGAGGCACTAGCGTTTTTTTAAATATTTAAGTAAAAAACATAGTTAATGAATGGAGAATTTAGAGTGCGTATAGCAAAAACATTTTTATTTACTTTGGCCACATTGTTTGCCGTAACAGTAGCCGCCGAAGAAGGGAAAATTGCTGTAGTCGATTTTGGTAAAGCAATTTTTGGTTCAGAAGTTGCAAAAACACGCTTAAAGCAAGTACAAGGTGAATCAGATTATGCAGCGCTTCAAGCCAAGTATGAAAATACTGTGGCTGATATGAAAGCGCTTCAGAAAGAAGTAGAAAGCAAAAGTATGACGTGGTCTGATGAGCAAACTGGTGAAGCCCAGAAAAAGATGGAATTTCTACGTGCTGACCTTGAGTTAACCACACGAAAAGTACAGGCCGAACAAAAAGCACTACAAAGCAGCATTGTTCAAGAATTACGCCCTAAAGCTGGTGAAGCTCTACAAGAGTTAATCAAAGAAGAAGGCATTGTGTTACTGATTAACGCTGAAGCCGTTGTAACGGTTGCTGTTGAATTGGATTTGACCAGTAAGCTAACAGATCGTCTTAATCAAAAGACTAAATAAACTTAGAGTCGGTTTACCAAATATGCCTAGTTATACTCTCCATGACATTGCCAAACATATTGGTGCGAATGTACATGGAGAGGGAGCTGCTGAAATTGTTGGCTTGAATACATTGCAGGATGCAGGCTCTAAGGAGCTTTCCTTCCTAGCCAATCCTTCGTACCGTAATTTTCTTATTGATAGCAAGGCTGGGGCAGTTATTGTCACAGAAGATGACCTTGAAGGTTATCAAGGTAATGCTTTGGTGATGGATAACCCCTACCTTGGTTATGCTCTTGCTTCTTCTTTATTTGATTGCATGCCAGTTCCCACGCCGGGTGTTCATCCAAGTGCAGTTGTGGCAGATACAGCATCTATTGCCAAGACCGCAAGCATTGGCCCTAACGTCGTTGTTAGCAACAATGTGGTTATCGGAGAGCATTCAATCATTGGTGCTGGGGCATTTGTCGGTGATAACAGCATTCTAGGTGAATATTGTCGTATCTCGGCTAATGTGAGCATCTATCATGGAGTATCTATTGGTGATCATGTAACTGTTCATAGCAATACAACTATTGGTGCAGATGGGTTTGGCTTTGCTCATCATGAGGGGCGTTGGCAAAAAATTTATCAGTTAGGTGGTGTTGTAATTGGTAATCATGTAGAAATTGGTGCTTGCTCAACCATTGATCGGGGTGCTCTAGATAATACAGTCATTGAAGATGGAGTTATTCTCGATAACCATGTGCAAATCGCACACAATGTTCGCATTGGTGAAAATACAGCAATAGCCGGCTGTTCTGGCATTTCTGGTAGCACAGTCATTGGTAAAAATTGTATCCTTGCCGGACAGGTGGGGGTCGTTGGCCACATATCTATTTGTGATGGTGTACATTTGACAGGTGGTACAATTATTAGCAAATCATTGAATAAACCGGGCTCATATTCATCGGGTACTGCATTTAGCAATTCACGAGAATGGCGTAAAAATGCAGTTCGCTTTAATCAATTAGATGATTTAGCACAACGAATTAAACGGCTTGAAAAGAAATTATAATTACACTTGCTTAAAATAAGAATTACATAGCTTAACTGCAACTTTGCTGAGTCTTGAGAAAATTTAATGGATATCAATGATATAAAAGAACGGTTGCCTCATCGCTATCCGTTTTTACTTGTGGATCGTATAGTAGAAATGGAACCAGGTGAAAGGGTTCTGGCCTATAAAAACATTACAGCCAATGAAGAAGTTTTTAATGGGCACTTTCCAAATACACCTATTTTCCCTGGTGTAATGATTATTGAGGCGATGGCTCAGGCTGCAGGTGTTTTGGGTTTTGTGACAGCAGACAAATATGCTGACGATGATGTGTTATATCTCTTTGCGGGGGTTGATGGTGTTCGTTTTAAGCGTCAGGTCGTGCCTGGAGATCAATTGATGCTGGAAGCAAAAATTGATTCTGTAAAACGAACAATATGGCGTTTTAAGTGCCGAGCAACTGTTGATGGTGAATTAGCATGCGAGGCTACCATTCTTTGCGCACTTAAGTCGGTTTAGTATTATGTCGTTGATAGATCCAAGAGCAATAATTGACCCTTCTGCAGAGCTGGAGGAGGGCGTTGAAATTGGCCCATGGACGATGATTGGTCCCGATGTAAAAATTGGTTCTGGCACAGTGATTAATTCACATGTTGTGGTTAAGGGGCCAACGACCATTGGTAAAAATAATCGTATCTTTCAGTTCTCCACCATTGGTGAAGATACCCCTGATATGAAATATGACGGTGAACCGACTCGGTTGGAGATTGGTGATAATAATATTTTCAGAGAAGGTGTAACGGTTCACCGAGGTACAGTACAGGATAGGGGGCTAACCTCTATTGGTAGTGATAATCTAATGATGGCCTATGTACATATTGGTCACGACTGTACGGTGGGAAGCAACTGTATCCTTGTAAACAATGCCTCCCTTGCTGGTCATGTAACTCTGGGTGACTGGTCCATTCTTTCCGGTTATGTGTTGGTTCATCAGTTTGTCTCTATTGGCTCTCATACCTTGATCGGCCCTGCAGCATTCTTGCCGCAAGATGTCCCTGCCTATGTTATGGCTTTTGGTTCACCTGCTGAACCAAAAACTATTAATTCCGAAGGTTTAAGGCGAAGAGGTTTTGCCAAAGAGGCTATTTCTGCCATTAAACAAGGGTACAAAATACTCTACCGTCAGGGGCTTTCCCTTGATGATGCATTAGAAAAACTGGATGCTCTAACGTTAGAACACCCTGAAGTACAACCATTGGTGGATTCCGTTAGAGCCTCATCTCGCGGCATCATTCGTTAAGTAATAATGCCTCAGCCCATTAAGATTGGTTTGGTTGCCGGAGAATCCTCAGGTGATCAGCTGGGTGCTGGGTTAATCCGGTCATTAAAATCTCATTACCCCGATGCCAGTTTTTCTGGTATGGGTGGCGACAAAATGTTGGCTGAGGGTTTTGAAACCTTGTTTCCCATCGACCGCCTTTCCGTGATGGGGTTCGTTGAGCCACTTAAACGCCTGCCTGAGTTGTTTAAAATACGGAAAACACTTTTCAATCACTTTGTTGAAAACCAATACGATCTGGTTGTAGGGATAGACTCACCAGATTTTAATTTGGGACTGGAATTAAAACTACGCAAGAAAGGTATTAGAACTGCTCATTATGTCAGTCCATCGGTTTGGGCATGGCGGCAAGGCCGGGTAAAAAAGATATCTCAAGCAGTTGATCTGATGTTGACCCTGCTGCCTTTTGAGGAAGCTTTTTACCAGCAGCATAACGTGCCTGTTGTCTGTGTTGGTCATCCGTTAGCTGAAGAGCTTAGTTTGGAAACTAATACTGTCGAAGCTCGCCAGCAGCTAGACCTTACTGATGCACCAGTGTTGACAGTGATGCCTGGCAGCCGAGCAGGAGAAGTTGACACACTGGGTAAGCTCTTTCTCGATGTGGCACAGCAATGCCAGAATAAGATACCTGGGTTACAGTTGGTGATACCTGCTGCTAGCCCTGAACGGCAAGAACAACTTTCCCTTATCCTTAAAGAATACCCATCGTTGCCCATTACATTATTGGATGGTCAGTCACTTACTGCCATGTCAGCTGCTGATGTTGTGCTGCTATCATCGGGTACCTCAGCATTAGAAGCCATGCTGTTAAAAAAGCCCATGGTAGTCAGCTACCTTATGGGCAAATATACTTATAAGCTGTTATCAAAAATGGTTAAGGTGCCTTACGTATCACTACCAAATTTACTGGCTGACGAAATGCTTGTTCCTGAATTATTGCAGGATGATGCAACCGTGGAAAACCTAAGAGTAGCGGTGCTGAATTTATTTCAACAGCCCGGTCATGTAGCGGAGCTAAAACAACGTTTTACCTCAATACATAAGTCTCTACAGTATGGTGGTAATGAGACTGCGGCCAAGGCATTAGTTCAATTAATTGAAAAGAATTAGTGGCTATAACATGAGGGTAAGCCATGAGTAAGCCTGAAAAACACACTTTCAAATTGAATTACAGCGGTAATTTGCTTGCGGGTGTAGATGAGGTTGGACGAGGCCCTTTAGCTGGAGATGTGGTTACAGCTGCAGTGATTCTTGATGCTAACCAACCTATAGATGGCCTTGCGGATTCTAAAAAACTGACCGATAAACGACGCCAGCTACTTGCTCTGGAAATTAGAGAAAAAGCACTCTGTTGGTATGTAGCACGTGCCAGTGTAGAAGAGATTGATTGCTACAATATATTGCAGGCAACCATGATGGCTATGGTACGTGCAGTCGATGGTTTGAGTATAAGTCCTGAATATGTGGCTGTTGATGGTAACCATATGCCCCCTTGGAATTACAATGGCGAAACTGTCGTTAAAGGTGATGACAAAGTACCCGAGATCAGTGCTGCATCAATTCTGGCCAAAGTGTGTCGGGATGATGAAATGGTTACCTTTGATGGGCAGTATCCAGGCTATGGTTTTGCTGGGCACAAAGGTTATGGTACCAAACAGCATATGCAGGCAATTGAACAGTTGGGGCCTAGCCCCATACATCGGCAGACCTTTGAACCGGTAAAAAGTATGTTGGCGGCAACACAATTATCGCTAACTACTTAAATCTAATTAAAATGCAATATTAGTCTGACTTGGTCAGTACTTGGCCATTCAGTACTTGAATAGTATTACAGAGGTAAGGCCCCAAAATAAGATGGCGTTTGTTCACCTACGGTTACATAGCGAATATTCACTGGTCGATGGCTTGGTTCGGATAAAACCATTGGTCAAGTCCGTGGCTGATATGGGTATGCCAGCTGTTGCCCTTACAGATGTAACAAATCTCTTTAGTTTGGTGAAGTTTTATAAAGCGGCACAGGGGGCAGGACTAAAGCCCATTTGTGGTGCTGATTTCCAAGTGCAAAGCCAAATCACTGATGGTGCACCTTACTGGATTACACTATTAGCAACGAACCAAACGGGCTACCACAACCTCACCCAGCTTATTTCTCGTGCCTATCAAGAGGGGCAAATACAAGGAAAACCCTTCCTACAAAGACAGTGGGTCAATGAATTATCAGAAGGTTTAATAGTACTCTGCGGTCGTCAAAGTGATGTGGGCCAATTGTTGGTTTCAGGTAAGCCAGAATTAGCGGCTGATTTCTTGACGGAATGGTCACAATATTTTGCTAACCATTTTTATTTTGAATTGACTCGAACAGGGCGTGCGGGAGAAGAAGACTTTATTCATGCGGTAGTCAAACTGGCTGCCTCGTCAGATTGCCCGGTTGTTGCGACCAATGATGTACGGTTTCTTGATGCAGAACAATTTGAAGCCCATGAGGCAAGGGTTTGTATCGGTGAAGGGCGAGTACTGGATGATCCTCGTCGGGAGCGGCGCTACAGTGAGCAGCAGTATTTACGTTCTCCTGCCGAAATGGCCGAGCTGTTCAGTGATATTCCTGAGGCGCTGGAAAATACCGTAGAAATAGCACGGCGTTGTAACCTGGATCTAAAGCTGGGTGAATACTTCCTGCCTGAATACCCAATTCCTGAGGGTATGACCACAGACAGCTTTTTTGAAAAATTGTCCTATGAGGGGCTGGAAGAGCGGCTGGAAATCATTCTTGATAAGTCAGCCGCTGACTATTCTGAGCAGAAACAAGTTTATCTGGACCGCCTAAGATTCGAACTGGATATTATTATCCAAATGGGTTTCCCCGGCTACTTCCTGATTGTGATGGATTTTATCCGCTGGGCAAAAGAAAACGATATCCCTGTGGGGCCTGGTCGTGGTTCTGGTGCGGGGTCTGTAGTGGCCTATGCCCTGAAAATTACGGACTTGGACCCACTTGAATACGATCTACTGTTTGAGCGCTTCCTAAATCCAGAACGTGTTTCCATGCCGGATTTCGATATTGATTTTTGTATGGATAATCGAGACAGGGTGATTGCCTATGTGGCCGACCGCTATGGCCGTGATGCGGTTTCGCAAATCATTACCTTCGGTACCATGGCGGCTAAAGCGGTGGTGCGAGATGTAGCCCGAGTACAGGGGAAATCCTATGGTTTGGCAGACAAGCTATCGAAGATGATTCCCCCCGATATCGGCATGACCCTTGAGAAGGCCGTGGGGCAGGAAGAGGCACTTAAAGAATTTTTAGATAATGATGAAGAGGCTCAGGAAATTTGGGGTATGGCCCTTCAGTTAGAAGGTATAACTCGAAATGTAGGGAAACACGCAGGTGGTGTAGTGATTGCACCCACTAAGCTCACAGATTTTTCACCTTTGTATTGTGACGAAGTGGGTGAGGGCCTAGTTACCCAGTTTGATAAGGATGATGTGGAACAGGCCGGCCTGGTTAAGTTTGACTTCTTGGGGCTGCGGACACTCACCATTATTGATTGGGCGGTAAAAATGGTGAATCAACGGCGACAGCGTGCCGCTGAAGAGCCTATGACCATAGAAGAAATTCCTCTGGATGACCTGGCTACCTATGGCTTAATGCAGCGAGCAGAAACCACAGCAGTGTTCCAGCTTGAATCCAGGGGAATGAAAGACCTGATTAAACGGGTTGAACCCAGTTGTTTTGAGGACATCGTAGCACTGGTAGCTTTGTTCCGTCCGGGCCCATTGCAGTCAGGCATGGTAGACGATTTTATTAACCGCAAACATGGCCGTGCGGAAGTAGCCTACCCTGATGCGAAATTTCAGCATGAAAGCTTAAAGCCGGTACTTGAGCCAACCTATGGCGTTATCGTTTATCAGGAACAGGTGATGCAAATCGCCCAGGTTCTGGCGGGCTATACCCTGGGTGGTGCAGACATGCTGCGCCGTGCCATGGGTAAGAAAAAGCCCGAAGAAATGGCCAAACAGCGGGAAATCTTCCAAGATGGTGCTAAGAGCCAGGGAGTTGATCCTGAGCTGGCCATCAAAATTTTTGACTTGGTAGAAAAGTTCGCGGGTTATGGCTTCAACAAATCCCACTCTGCTGCCTATGCACTGCTCGCCTATCAAACAGCTTGGTTAAAGGCACATTATCCTGCTGAGTTTATGGCTGCTGTATTGTCGGCAGATATGCAAAACACCGACAAGGTTGTGACACTTATCGATGAGTGTAATGCGCTGAATTTGCCGTTATTGCCACCCGATGTAAATCGTGGAGAGTTCTCTTTTACAGTTTCAGAACAAGGTGAAGTGATCTATGGTCTCGGTGCTATTAAGGGCCTGGGCGAAGGGCCGGTAGAGGGCATTATCGTAGCCCGGAAAGAGGGTGGCGACTTTAAGGATCTATTTGATTTCTGTGCTCGAGTAGACGGCCGTAAGGTTAATAAGCGGGCCTTGGAAGCGCTTATTCGCTCTGGGGCCTTAGATAATATTGGGCCAGAGGGAGAAATTGGATATCGTCGTGCAGTGATGCTTGCGGCTATGGAAGAAGCGGTAAAAATGGCAGAACAGCATGCCCAGAATACCAAGAGTGGTATGACGGATTTGTTTGGTGCAACACCTCAGGAAAGTGCACCAGAAATTGGTTACCAAAGCTTTCAAGGAGTGCGCTGTGGTACTCCTAAAGAACGATTAAATGGTGAAAAAGATACGCTAGGCTTGTATCTTACCGGTCATCCTATTGATGAATATAGAGAAGAACTTACTCATTTTGTCGGGCACCGAATTATTGATCTAAAGCCAGATAGAAATAAACAACTTGTGGCCGGTTTAGTTATTGGCTTACGTGTGATAAAAACCCGCCGTGGTGACAATATGGCCATTGTTTCCCTGGATGATAAAAGTGGTCGAATAGAAGTAGCGATTTTTGCAGATGCATTTAAAGAATACCGGGACAAAATTGTTAAAGATGCCTTGTTAGTAGTAGAAGGGCAGATTTCAGAAGATGACTATACTGGTGGCCTAAAAATGCGGGCAGACCAGGTGAAAAACCTCTATGAGGCAAGGGTTAATTATCTTAAAGGTATTACTATAGAGGCAGGCGAAGAAAGCTTCAGTGGCTCTGGTATTGAACATTTTTCAGATATTATGGCGCCATATCAACAGGGAAGCTGTCCTGTTCGAGTACGCTATAGCAATGGCAATGCCCTTGGGGAAATTGCCTTGGGTGAAGAGTGGCTAATGGCCCCTGAGGATGACTTGCTCCATAAACTCAGGGAAAAGTTTGGTACGGATTGCGTGCATTTAAGATTTTAAGACCATAGCTTTCTGGCTATCAATTATTTTGTTCTCTCAGTACAATTAGTCACCAGTTACTACATAGCAAAAAATATTTACCAACGGCTATAATTAGTTTTTAACTGGTTATCTACCTGAGCTATACCACAGACATACACTACGGATAGAAAGGCATTATGAACCTGAATTACCTGGATTTTGAACAACCCATTGCGGAGCTGGAAGCTAAGATTGAAGAGCTACAGTTGGTGGGTAACGACAATGAACTCAATATTACTGACGAAGTTGCCAAACTCCGGGATAAGAGCCATAAGCTGACCGAAAAAATCTATTCAGATCTCAGCGCTTGGCAGATTGTGCAAGTGGCAAGACATCCGCAGCGCCCTTATGCTATAGACTATATCAACCGAATTTTTACTGATTTTGATGAGCTTCACGGTGATCGTCATTTTGGCGATGATAAAGCGATTGTAGGTGGTGTAGCCCGTCTAGATGGCAAACCTGTCATGGTTATCGGTGAAGAAAAAGGCCGTGGGGTAAATGAAAAAGTTTACCGCAATTTTGGTATGCCTAAACCTGAGGGTTACCGCAAAGCAATGCGCCTGATGGAAATGGCCGAGCGTTTTAAAATGCCGGTGCTGACGTTAATAGATACACCCGGGGCGTACCCTGGTATAGATTCCGAAGAGCGGGGCATCAGTGAAGCCATTGCTCAGAATTTGGCGGTAATGTCTCGGCTGAAAACACCGATGATTTGTACCGTGATTGGTGAGGGTAGCTCCGGTGGCGCTTTGGCAATTGGTGTAGGCGATTACCTCAATATGTTGCAGTATTCCACGTACTTCGTTATCTCGCCAGAAGGCTGTGCCAATATTATTTGGAAGACATCAGAAAAGGCGCCTGATGCGGCTGAAGCCATGGGGGTAACTTCTGCAATACTTCAGGATCTAGGCATTGTAGATGAAACCATTCCTGAGCCATTGGGTGGTGCACATCGTGATATCGAAACCATGGCGGAAACACTAAAGCAGCGATTAATCGTTCAGGTGGATGACCTTCAGCAGAAGCCACTTGATGAACTATTAGAAAACCGTTATCAACGTTTGATGAGTTACGGTAATTCTTGATTTTTTTAGGTTTTCTATAAGCTAGTCGTGCACAGAAAGCACAACCAAGGTTCCAACCTCAACATCTTTTAACTTGATTGGTAGCCGCAAAGGCGTTTTTAGCCATTCTGGTGTGATGGAGGCTATGGATTCTGCCGATGAAGGTGCATCAAGATCCAATGCAGGTACACGGCATTGTGGGGTGATTAATAAGTCTGCCCCTAGCTCTTCAAGGGCCCTGTGAGCGAACTGATTCGCTTTGACCAGCCTTCCTCTTCTGTCAAAGGCTAAGAGCCCTTCATTTTTCCAGCCGTCAAACATGGTTTTAGTTGCCTCAATAACACGCTCGCGGGAACGGAAATAATCACTGGCTAAGTTAGTCTCAATTAAGCGGGCTGCCATAATGGCAAAATCCAAGGCATTACTTTGGTAGGCATCGGTTAAACCAGAAAGGTCTACAGCACCTAAAATCATGCCGTCGTGGGGGTCTCGAATAACATCAGCAGAACAGGTCCAGTGTTTAATTCCAGCACAAAAGTGTTCAGCACCATAGAGTTGTACGGGCTCGGCTGCAGCTAATGCTGTACCAATAGCGTTGGTGCCAGCGACTTTTTCGCTCCAAACACCACCCTCAATAAGGTTGATATTGCCTGCACTGGTAATCACATGTTCATCAGCCCTGACATCAAGAATTAAGCCACCGGCATCTGCTAGCAGTATCAAGCTATCGGAACGGTATAAATGTTCTTCTGCTCGTTTTAATACGGGCCGAGCAGCATTGAGTAAATCTGAATGCAGAAAATGTGAATATTCCAGTTGGCTTTTATCAGAAATAATGGGTGCGTGCCGTAACTCGGGGTCAAGTTCAAATTGATGGCAGCGCCTCCATGAATCTTCCACAACAGGCCGTATTAGATTTGTGGGATAATCCTGGTCTAAAACAAATCGTTCCCAGGCTGCAAGTAAATCATTGTGCTGCAATGGATTACTCAACATTTGGGTACGGGCAAGTAATTGAGCGGTGGCCAGCGCGGCTTGTTCTCGGGTGTAGAAGTGATTACTTTGGACAAAACCGGAAATAACCCCGGGTTTTACAGCAGCAACTTTTCCATCGTCTTGGCGTGATTCTATAAGTTCGTCGGGGAGACCATCCAAAACATGCATTGGAGCTTCCATCCCATTGGTAAATCGAGAAGTATGGGATACGCCAGTTTCCATATCGTAAAAGGCCGGCTTAAAGCCTAGAGCACGATTACCTTCACTAATACCACCACTACCACGGAAAATCTCATTCTCTTGCTGTAGCGCACTTGGCGTCAGCTGAGTTCTTACTGAACTATCCGTTGTTTCAATGGTAGGTTTTGCAGACATCTACAACTCCTTAATACACGTCGTCAGTTATCTTTTTCTCCTTGTGTTTTTAACAATAGGGTTTCTATAAAGTGAGTCCCTAAAAATTAATAGAAGCTAATGAAGTTATTATACTTACCCCTATATTGTTCACTTCCTTGCTTAATCTTCCCATTTATAAAAGGCTTAAGCCTTTAAACACAGTTTTCTTAAGTATAGACCCCGATTTGATAATAATTGTACAAATTTACAAATAATCAATTAGTTATGATAGTGGCTATTAAAATGATAAAAAAGGCACATTGTTGTTTGCGATACTCCCCTAAATTGCTATAACCTTACAACTGGAATTATTTCACAGAACCCATGTGATTTAGTTCCGGCTGAAAAAATGGGGCATGTGAGCTTCAATAATCTACCCAGTTGCTATGGGTAGAAAAGACAAGGAATGAAATGGATAGCGGTCTTCAGGTGCTGGCGCTTATTGCCTAGCTCCACCAAATTGCTGTGGATACCAACCAGCTCCAGCATCAATTCGGTCAGCAGGGTGAACCCTGCAGTACTGATGACCTCCAAAAAGCCGCAAAATCCATTGGTTTTAAAGCCAAGCTATCTCAAAGTTCTGCTTCTCAATTAAATAACAACACGCTTCCAGCCATAGGTTGTGCACACGATGGCACCTTCTTTCTTTTGGCTCGGGTTACAGAACAAAGGGTTACTGAAAAAGCTACAGAACAAAAAGTCACAGAACAGAAAGCTACTGAGCGTGAGCAGAGTAATACCGAAGAACCAAAATATTTAATTCAAAAACCCACAGAAAACAGGCCTCTGGTGTTAAACCAGAAACAGTTAGAAGAGCTGTGGACAGGCCAGCTTATTCTGCTATCTCCTCGTCATACTTCCGGTATTGGTAAGCACCGATAATTTAACCTCAGCTGGTTTATTCCATCCTTAGTTAAATACCGGAAAATGTTTGGTGAAGTCTTAATCGCTTCATTTTTTCTCCAGTTGTTTGCGCTAGTAACACCACTGTTCTTCCAGGTAGTCATGGATAAAGTACTGGTGCACAAAGGCTTTACCACTCTGGATATTTTGGCCTTTGGCTTTGTGGTAGTTGCTATTTTTGATGCCATTTTAGGCGGCATGCGTAACTATTTATTCAGTCATACCACCAATAGGGTGGATGTCGAATTGGGAGCCAAGCTATTTCACCATTTGGTGAGTTTGCCCCTTGCCTATTTTGAAGCGCGGCAAGTAGGGCAGAGTGTTGCCCGGGTTAAAGAGCTGGATACCATCCGCAACTTTATTACGGGCACGGCATTAACCCTGCTAATAGACCTTTCTTTCACTTTCGTCTTCTTTGCAGTGCTTTGGTATTACAGCCCACTCCTTACCTGGGTTGTACTGGGGAGTATTCCCTTTTATATCGCGCTGCCACTGTTTATTACACCAATTCTCAAACATCGTTTGGACAAAAAATTCCAATACGGCGCACGAAATCAGGCATTTTTAACGGAAGCCATTACCGGTGTAGAAACACTCAAAGCACAGGCACTTGAGCCACAAATGCAACGCCGCTGGGAGGATCAACTTTCTAAATACGTCACCTCATCCTTTCGTGCCCAAAATCTCAATAATGTCGCCAATCAGGTGGCGGGTTTTATCAGCAAAATCACTACATTGTTAATCATCTGGTGGGGTGCGCATTTAGTTATCGCTGGTGATATGACGGTCGGTCAGTTAGTAGCCTTCAATATGATAGCAGGTCGAGTAACCGGGCCTATTCTAAAATTGGTACAACTCTGGCAAGACTTCCAACAAGCCGGTATTTCCCTTAAGCGTTTAGGTGACATCCTCAATACACCCAAAGAGCCGGGCTTCAATCCCAACCGAAGTGCATTACCCAGTTTACAAGGTAAGGTCACCTTTGAGCACGTTCGCTTTCGTTATCGCCCGGATGGGCCACTAGTACTTGATGAGCTTTCATTGAATATTAACCCCGGTTCAATCATTGGCCTGGTTGGGCGTTCCGGTTCAGGCAAAAGCACCCTGGCAAAACTGATCCAGCGTATGTATGTACCCGAGGCGGGTAGGGTCCTGATTGATGGGACAGATCTGGCCATGATCGATACTGCCTGGCTTCGCCGTCAAATTGGCGTGGTTCAGCAAGAGAGTTTTTTGTTCAACCGTACCGTACGTGAAAATATTGCGCTAACAGCACCGGGAACACCCATTGTAGATGGAGGAAATCCAAACCTATTTGATAACGGTGGCGTTCAGAGCATTTTGCCCAAGGTGCCAATAGCACGTTTGGACTTTTATGGTGGTGGATCATTTGATATGACAACACAGCTAGATGCTGTATTAGTAAATGCACCAGATAACATAAACATACTTGGAACCAATGAGGGAGACTTCCTTGTAGGTGATCAACAAGGAACGACTGACGATGTTATTTATGGCCTAGGTGGGTCTGATGACATTGAGGATTATTCAGGAAATAACCAGATACATGCTGGGTCGGGTAATGACTTCGTCTATTTAGGTGGGGGCAATAATTTTATTAATTTAGGTTCTGGTATTGATAATTTAGGGTTAGAAGAGGGCATTCATAAAGTAGTGTTTGAGTATGGGGCAGGAACTAATTATGTGTGGGTTAATGAGCCAAGCGCTCAACAGTTAGATATTCAACTTGGTGTGGGTATTAGTTTAAATGATATTAATGTAGAAATATTAGATGAGGTAGAAGATTTTGTAGGTGATGTAGTCTCTGGTCCTTTATATAAACTATCCTTGGCCGGATCTGATGATGTAACGTATGTGTTGAGTACTTCTTACCAAGCAGATCAGTCTTTACGACAAATAGATTCTCTGATTGATAGTATTATTTTCTCTGATTCGTCAACGACAACGATCGAAGATTTACTGAATAATACTGGTAATGCCAATCCTATAGCTTCTGATGATTCTGGCAATACCAACGAAGACCAAGCGAAGGTATTTACTGTGGCGGAACTGTTGGCTAACGACAGTGATGTTGACGGAGACAGCTTATCCATTACCGGCGTGAGCAACGCCAGTAATGGTAGTGTCAGCTTCGATACCACCGCCCAAACCATCACCTTCACCCCGGATGCCGACTATTACGGTCCCGCGAGCTTCGACTATACCCTGAGCGATGGCACCGAAACCGATACGGGCACGGTCAACCTCACCATTGATCCGATCAATGATGCCCCGGTGGCGAATGATGACAGTGCCACGGGCACAGAAGATACCGACGTCGTCCTGACCTTTGCCGAGCTGTTGGCGAACGACGATGACGTGGATGGCGATACGCTGACGATCACCGACGTGAGCAACGAAGTGAATGGCAGCGTGAGCATTAACAGTATTGCTGAGACCATCACCTTCACCCCGGATGCGGGCTATAACGGCCCTGCGAGCTTCGACTACGATGTGAACGATGGCACAGAGACCACCACCGCCAGCGTCAACCTCACCATTGGTGCAGAAAATGATGCCCCGGTGGCGACCGATGATGCCGGCACCACCAACGAAGATACCGTCAAAGTCTTTACCGTAGCCGAACTACTGGCCAACGATAGCGACGTGGATGGAGGTCCCTTATCCATTACCGGTGTGAGTAATGCCAGCAACGGCAGCGTCATCTTTAACAGCACCGACCAAACCATCACCTTCACCCCGGATGCGGACTACCATGGTCCCGCCAGCTTCGACTACACCCTGAGCGATGGCAGTGCCACCGATACGGGCACGGTCAATCTCACCATTGATCCGATCAACGATGCACCGGTGGCCAATGACGACATTGCCAATGGCACCGAAGACACGGCGGTGTTCCTGACCTTTGCCGAACTGTTGGCCAACGACAGTGACGTCGATGGTGATGCCTTAACCATCAGTGGCGTGAGCAATGCCAGCAACGGCAGCGTCAGCATTGACGCCACCGCTGAGACCATTACCTTTACGCCGGATGCGGGCTATAGCGGAGCGGCCAGCTTCGACTACACACTTGTGCAGGCTGATGGTACCGCTGTAGATACTGCTGTTGTGAATATAACAATTAGTCCTTCTGATCCAGTTACTAATTATATTACTGGAACATCTGCTAGTCAGACTTTAAATGGTACTGATGGTAATGATGTAATTGATGGTCTTGCTGGTAATGATGTTATCAATGCTGGTTTGGGTGATGACATTCTTATCGGTGGTACAGGTTATGACGAGTTGTATGGTGGTGGGGGTGATGACACCTTTATCGTGGATCCTGCAGATACGTCTGCTGATCGTACTTATGGTGGAGAAGGTTTTGATCGGATTGTAGCGGGTGATGGAGATGACACCATTGGGATTCGCTACCTTACTGACTCCTACAGTATTGAGCAAATTGACGGTGGTTCCGGTGTAAATAGAATACAGGGTTCTAATTACACCAATTATTTGGACTTTAGCTCAGTTGAACTGGTCAATATTGAGCATACCTTTGTTGGTGGTGGTGGCGATGACACGATCATTGGCACATCCAGCGATGACACCCTTATTGGCGGCACCGGTTATGACAAGTTATATGGTGGTGCGGGTGATGACACCTTCATTGTAGATGCAGCAGATACGTCTGCTGATCTAAGGACAGGTGGAGAAGGTTTTGATCGGATTGTTGCGGGTGATGGTGACGATAACATTCGGATCCGTTACCTCACCGCATCCTACGGTATCGAGCAGATAGATGGCGGCTTAGGTATCAATACTATTGAGGGTACCACCATGCGGGATGTGTGGGACTTCAGCACCGTAGAACTGATCAACATTGAGCACATCTTTGATGGTGGGAATGGTAATGATGAAATCACGGGTACATCGAATGATGACATTCTGATTGGTGGTGCAGGCAGTGATACCCTTCGAGGTGGTGCAGGAAGTGATACCTATCAATTTTCATCAGGTGATGGTCATGACACCATTAACAATATTGGAGCCGATGTAACCGAAGTTGATTCTCTGTTATTTGATGATGTCGCTAATGATGAGTTGTGGTTATCAAAAAGTGGTGACAACTTAATAGTCGATGTTGTTGGCACGGACGACTGGGTAAAAATCAGTGATTGGTATGCTGATGACAGTAATCAGCTAGACACTATTGAGGCTAGCAATTTGCTTTTACACCGCGATCAGGTTGATCAACTTGTTAATGCTATGGCGGCCTTTGATGTACCTGATGGCGTAGGTGCAGTGGTACCTGAAGATGTTCGTCAGCAATTAGAGCCTACGTTAACATCTGTATGGCAAGTGTCTTAATAGTCTGATTGTTTAATTGAACGGGTGCATTTCGCACCCGTTTTTTTTGGCCAATTTATTTATCCATCTTATTGCATGGTGAATAGTATGCGTTTGTTCATTGTTTTTGTTTTGACTTCTGAGTTATGTTGTCTACCAATTTTTTAGTTGTTGAGCCTAATGTCATTCGATTCCGATTATCTTGCACCTCACCTCCCAAAGCTTAGAGCTGCGGGTCACTGTTATGTGGGCTACAGCGGTGGGTTGGATTCCCATGTTTTGCTTCATGCTTTGGCCAAGTTATTAGGTAATGAATCTATTACGGCTATTCATATCAATCACCAGATGTCACCTAATGCAGATAATTGGCACCAGCACTGCCAGGATTGTTGTGATGGTCTGGGTGTGCCAATGGTGGCTAAATCTGTAACCGTTGAAAATACAGGGCAAGGGTTTGAGCAGGCGGCTCGGGAGGCACGTTATGGTGTATTTGAACAAATATTAGGAGAAGGAGATTTACTTCTGTTAGCTCACCATGCGGATGATCAGGTGGAGACAGTTTTATATCGATTGTTACGCGGTACAGGCACAAAGGGGTTAGCTGGTATCCCTATGAATCGACCTTTGGGGGCTGGTGAGATTTTGCGTCCATTGTTGCCCTTTCCTCGAAAAGAGCTTGAGGATTATGCCGTTACCAATGAGCTGAAGTGGATTGAAGATGAAAGTAACAAGGATATTACTTTTGATCGCAATTTTTTGCGCCAGAAAGTAGTGCCGGTATTAGCCGAACGTTGGCCTGATTATGCGGCAAGGGTTACCCATAGTGCTGCACTATGTGCAGAGACAGATCAGTTGGCAATAATGCTTGCAGCACAGGATTTAGCTGCAGTTTATGAGCGCTCTGAACGTATTGGTTGGAGTATTGCACTTGAACCATTTATGGCTCTGGAGGTGTCTCGACAAGCCAATCTTTTGCGACACTGGGCGGGGCAGCACCAATTACCTCAACCAGGTCATCGCATTGTTGAGACGATATTGCATGAATTATTACCTGCACGTCAGGATGCGGAACCACTGGTCAGTTGGGGTGGCGGACAGTTACGCCGCTATCAAAAACACTTACATTTATTGCCAGAGAATTTTAGTTCATTGGTGGAAGGTGAAAACTCTGAGCAATTGTCTGGTTTACTGGATACAGAATTGATTTGGGATGTTAAATCCTCTTTAGCTTTGCCCGATGGCAGTGAGCTGAGTATGACAAAAGAGCAGGGTAAAGGATTACGAATTCCTGAGGAAGGGGTAAGTATTCGTTTTCGTAGTGGAGGTGAACGCTGTAAGCCCGCGGGTCGAAGTGGATCAAACACCTTAAAAAAACTATTTCAGGAATACGGACTTGAGCCTTGGTTGCGTAACAGGGTGCCATTAATTTATGTAAAGGATCAGCTAGCTGCAGTTGGTGATTTGTGGGTATGTGATGAGTTCTCTGTGTCTGAAGAAGAGCAGGGCGTTGTATTACAGTGGCGCTTTCTTTCATAACCGATAATAATTTTACCTTACCCTAATAGACTTACCTTAATAATATCGAGCCTGTAATTTTTATTGAGGCCTTTTATTGATTGAGAGAAGAATAGCTTTCTGGTAGTCTGGCATCCCATCTTCATGGAGATGGGCATCACTTTGTTATACAGTTAATTCTTACTGTCGTAACACTCTATAAAGCCTTTCTTTTCAAAGACATACCTGCTGTTCGGCATGTTTAAAAGTTGTATTCAATGTGGTCGGAAGGGTCTAAATGACGCGTTATATTTTTGTTACAGGCGGTGTTGTATCTTCTCTCGGGAAGGGTATTGCCTCGGCATCACTGGGCACAATTCTTGAGGCCCATGGCCTCAATGTGACCATTCTCAAGTTGGACCCCTACCTGAATGTTGATCCAGGTACGATGAGTCCTTTTCAACATGGTGAAGTGTTTGTTACCGAAGACGGTGCCGAGACAGATCTTGACCTTGGGCATTATGAGCGTTTTCTCTCTTCAAAAATGAGCAAACGCAATAACTTTACCAGCGGTAAAGTGTACGAGACTATTTTGCGTCGTGAGCGTCGCGGTGATTATCTGGGGGGTACTGTTCAGGTAATTCCTCATGTGACTGACGAAATTAAACGTCGAATTCTAGCCGGTGGCGAAGGTTATGATGTCGCTATTGTTGAAGTAGGCGGCACCGTCGGTGATATTGAATCACAGCCATTTCTTGAAGCGATTCGCCAATTAAAAGTGGAGTTGGGCTTCAGTAAATCGCTATTAATGCACCTTACGTTGGTGCCCTATATTGCAACGGCCGGCGAAACCAAAACCAAACCTACGCAACATTCGGTAAAAGAATTGCGCTCCATTGGTTTGCAACCAGATATTTTGCTGTGTCGGTCACAAGTCGAGCTGGATGAAGGTCAACGAAAAAAAATTGCACTGTTCACTAATGTGGAAGAGCGTGCGGTTATTTCTTTATTAGATGCCAAGACCATTTATGCCATTCCCCGTGATCTACAAAAACGTGGTCTGGATCAATTTGTTGTCGACAGATTAGGTTTTGATTGTGGCAAAGCAGACCTCAGTGATTGGGATGAAGTGGTTGAAAATCAGCTGAATCCAAAGCACCAGGTGACCATTGCCATGGTGGGCAAATACATGGAGTTGTTGGATGCCTATAAATCCCTCAATGAGGCGTTAACCCACGCGGGCATTCGCAACCAGACCAAGGTTAATATTCGTTATATTGATTCTGAAACCCTTGAAAATGATATGTCACAGCTGGAAGGCTGTAATGCCATTCTCGTACCTGGCGGCTTTGGTGTACGAGGCGTTGAAGGGAAAATAAAAGCAGTAAACCATGCACGAGTAAATAAAATACCTTACTTGGGTATTTGCTTGGGTATGCAGGTAGCGATGATCGAATTCGCTCGTAATGTCTGCAATTTAGAAGGCGCTAATAGTACCGAATTTGATTCTAAATCAGCTCATCCCGTGATTGGCCTGATTACTGAATGGATTGATACCGATGGTAACGTTGAAAAACGCAATGAAGATTCAGATTTAGGTGGCACCATGCGTTTGGGTGCTCAAAAGAGCTATCTGGTTAAAAACACCATGGCTCAGGAGGTTTATGGGTCTGAAGAAATCCTGGAACGTCACCGTCACCGTTATGAAGTAAATAATAATTATGTGCCTCAGTTACAACAGGGCGGATTGCAAATCGGTGGCTGGTCAGAAAATAAAACTTTAGTAGAAACCATTGAAATTCCAGATCATCCGTGGTTTTTTGCCTGTCAGTTCCACCCTGAATTTACCTCTACACCCCGTCAAGGGCATCCGTTGTTTTGCAGTTTCGTTAAGGCAGCTTTAACGCAAGCTGAGGGAGCATAATATGTCACCATCTAAAACAATCGACGTTAGTGGCATTTCTGTTGCCAACGATAATCCCTTTGTATTGTTTGCGGGAATGAATGTTTTAGAGTCACGTGACCTGGCTATGCAGGTGGCAGAGCACTATGTGAAAGTTACCCAAAAGTTGGGAATTCCCTATGTATTTAAAGCCTCCTTTGATAAGGCTAATCGCTCATCCATCCATTCCTATCGTGGGCCTGGCATGGAAGAGGGGCTGAAAATTTTTCAGGAAGTTAAACAAACCTTCCAGATACCAGTGATTACGGATGTCCATGAAATTTATCAGGCCCAGCCTGTTGCTGAAGTCTGTGATGTCATCCAGTTGCCCGCATTTTTGGCGCGCCAGACAGACTTGGTTAAAGCCATGGCCGAAACTGATGCTGTAATCAATGTGAAAAAACCACAGTTTTTGAGCCCTTCACAGATGGGCAATATCGTGGATAAATTCCGTGAGTGTGGAAACGATAAAATCATGCTGTGTGAGCGCGGTGCTTGCTTAGGGTATGACAACTTAGTGGTTGATATGTTGGGTTTCCGTACCATGAAAGATGTCAGTGGTGGTCTCCCGGTTATTTTTGATGTCACCCATGCGCTTCAATGTCGTGACCCAATGGGTACAGCATCAGGTGGGCGCCGTCATCAGGTAGCGGAATTGGCCAGAGCTGGTATGGCTGTTGGGTTGGCAGGTCTATTTTTAGAAGCCCACCCTGACCCAGATAATGCCAAGTGCGATGGTCCCAGTGCATTACCATTAGATAAATTGGAGCCCTTTCTTGCCCAAATGAAAGCAGTTGATGATTTGATTAAGCTTCAATTAAAAGAGTCGCAATCCCAACTACAATTTTAATAATTTTATATTTGGTTGGCGCAAATATGAGGTGCCAGCTCAGTCTACATTGGAGAGTTTTTATATGAGCATAATTGCCGATATCCGAGCGTACGAAGTGTTGGATTCCCGTGGTAACCCAACTATCGAAGCGGATGTGATTCTAGACGATGGCAGTGTTGGTTCAGCCTGTGCACCTTCTGGGGCCTCAACAGGTTCCCGTGAAGCGCTGGAGTTGCGTGATGGAGACAAAAGCCGTTACCTGGGCAAAGGTGTTCTTAAAGCAGTAGAAAACGTTAATACCGAAATTCGTTCATTGCTATTGGGCAAAGATGCTACAGATCAACGTGAAATAGACCGTTTGATGATCGAAGCAGATGGCACAGAGAACAAATCAAAATATGGTGCTAACGCAATTTTGGCTGTATCCCTTGCTACAGCGAAAGCGGCGGCGATCTCTCGTGGTGTGCCTCTTTATGCACATATTGCAGATATCAACGGTACCTCTGGCAAGTACAGTATGCCGGTACCGATGATGAACATTATCAACGGTGGTGAACACGCGGACAACAATGTGGATATTCAGGAATTTATGATTCAGCCTGTTTCTGCCAAAAGCTTTGCAGAAGCCCTACAGATGGGTGCTGAAATTTTTCATTCACTGAAGAAAGTGTTAAGTGGTAAAGGCTTGAATACAGCCGTAGGTGACGAAGGTGGTTTTGCTCCAGACTTGTCATCCAATGCTGAAGCATTGGCCGTGATTAAAGAAGCGGTAGGTGCTGCGGGTTATAAGCTAGGTGAAGACGTTACTCTGGCGCTGGATTGTGCATCTTCTGAGTTCTACAAAGATGGTCAGTATGATTTGTCTGGTGAAGGGAAAGTCTACAGCTCAGAAGGTTTTAGTGATTTTCTTGCAGAGCTTTGCGATCAATACCCCATTATTTCCATTGAAGATGGCCAAGATGAATCTGATTGGGATGGTTGGAAATACCAGACAGAAAAACTGGGTAAACGCGTTCAGCTAGTAGGTGACGACCTGTTTGTGACTAACACTAGTATCTTGAAAAAAGGCATTGAGATGGGAGTAGCTAATTCTATTCTGATCAAGTTCAACCAGATTGGCTCGCTTTCAGAGACACTGGATGCTATACAAATGGCAAAAGATGCGGGCTATACGGCTGTTATCTCCCACCGTTCTGGTGAAACTGAAGATACCACCATTGCAGACCTTGCCGTTGCTACAGCAGCAGGGCAGATTAAAACAGGTTCACTCTGTCGTTCTGACCGTGTCTCCAAATATAACCGTCTGCTGCGTATTGAAGCAGAGCTAGGTGGAATGGCTTCTTACCGAGGTTTAGCAGAATTTAAATAAGCAGCTTCTGCTGTGGTCGATGCAAGTCAGGGGTGGTTTTCCACCCCTTATTTCGTTTTAGCTTTTGATATTTTATGCTCTTGTTTCTATTTACGGATACCACTGACGCAACTACCTTTGTCCGGTAGAATTCATTCATGCGCTGGCTGCTGATAGTCCTATCATTGATTCTCATGTTCCTACAGTATCGTCTGTGGGTAGGAGAGGGCAGTCTTGCTCAAAGGCAAGTGTTAAAGCATAAGGTTGAAGTGCAGCAACAGGAAAACGAAGTGTTGCGCGAACGAAATAGAGTGTTGGCCAATGAAGTAGGCAATCTCAAGGAAGGCCTGGAAAGCGTAGAAGAACGAGCCAGAACAGACCTCGGTATGATCAAGGAAGGTGAAACCTTCTATATGGTGGTGGATAAGGAAGAGGATGAATAACGCCCTATGAGTTCCGCTGATATGAATACATGGATAATAGTCCCCGCCGCAGGTGTAGGCCATCGCTTTGGTGGTGATATACCCAAGCAATATCAGCAGCTATTGGGTAAATCGGTAATAGAGCATACTCTTGAACGGCTGTTGCAACTCCAAGATGTCCAGATTGTTGTTGCTGTTAGCTCTGAGGATACCCTGTGGCAATCGTTATCTGTTTTTCAAAACCCTCGTATTCAAACAACCCTAGGTGGTGAGGAACGGGCCGACTCTGTCCGTTTGACGCTTGAATATCTTCAAGGTAAAGCCCATCAAGACGACTGGGTACTTGTACACGATGTAGCTCGTCCCTGTGTCCAAGTTCAGGATATTCAAAACCTGATAAAAAAATTGGCCGGCCATAAAGTGGGTGGGGTACTAGCAACACCTGTGAGTGACACAGTAAAACGTGTATTACACGAATCTAGTATCGACTCTACAGAAGATCGTTCACAACTTTGGGCGGCTCAAACACCACAAATGTTTCGTTATGGTTTATTGTTAGAAAGCTTGCAGAAAGCGGTGCAGCAACAATATCAACCCACGGATGAATCTGCGGCTATAGAACAATTGGATTACACTCCCTGTGTCGTTGAGGGCAGCCGAGACAATATAAAAATTACCCGGTTGGAAGATATGGCCATTGCAGAAGCTATTATGAAATATCAACAGGAACAGTTATGAGAATAGGCTCTTTATGAGGGTGGGACTATGAGAATAGGGCAGGGCTATGATGTTCACGCCTTTGGTGAAGGCGGCCATATTATTATCGGTGGTGTATCGATTGCCCATGAACAGGGATTAGTAGCCCACTCTGATGGCGATGTGCTGATTCATGCTCTCTGTGATGCTTTATTGGGTGCGGCTGCACTGGGGGACATAGGACAACATTTTCCAGATACAGATCCAAATTATAGCGGTGCCGATAGCAGGGGATTGCTGCGAGAAGTCGTTTCTTTGGTAACGAGTAAAGGTTATCAACTGGCTAATACGGATATGACCATTATTGCCCAGGCTCCTAAAATGTTTCCCCATATTGAACAGATGAGAAACAATTTAGCGGAAGACTTGGGCTGTGAGATAGATCAGGTTAATGTTAAGGCAACGACTACTGAGAAGTTGGGGTTTGAAGGTAGGAAAGAGGGGATTGCCTGTCAGGCGGTTGTATTGCTAGTTTAAGTTTTACCTCATAAAATTTAGTAAAAATTGCAAAGGAAAGCAGTCATGTCCCAACAGCCAAGGATCGGTCTAAATCATTCTAAAAGCTTCCTTTCGTCTAAAAATTTTCTTTGCTCTAAAATCCTGCCTTGGCTTTGTGTGTTTCCAGCAATATCTAGCCTCTATTTACCACTGGTGGGTTCTTGTACATCCAATAATCAATATAGCCAACCGAGTTGGTGAGGTTTTGTTTATGAAAAATAAATGCGTCCCCTTTTTCGTGAAAAATAAATGTGCCCATTTGTCCTCTTTTTTCATGGTTGTATCAGTATGAGTGGAATTATTTTACTTTCGATAATAGCAGTTTGGTTTTATGTGGTTAATAAAGTCTCCCAGCTTTGTGTAAGAAAAGTACAAAAAGGTTATAGGGAAAAGGTGGTTTATGTAGTTGTTTTTTCTCTGCTGTTTATGGCCCCTGTTGCTGATGAGGTTGTTGGTGGGGGACAGTTTTGGTATTGGTGCCAATCTAAAGCAGTTTCTGTGTTTGATGAAAAAGCAGCGTACGGTAAAACAGTTTATTTGAAATCAGCTGAAGTCGAAGAGCTTTCTAACACAATCTTACCTACCTCTATGCAGAACTGGATATATGCTGACTCTGAGTCAAAACAAATAATTTTAAATTATATAGATTTAAATTCGAAAGGTGGTTGGCTTAGCCGTTGGGTTAATTTTAATAATAGTTCAAAGCCTTATATTTTTTCTGGTTTTTGTAGTGGAGATGAAAATGGGTATCTTTTTTTGAATTTAAATATTCATAAGTTGGAAGCTAAAAATATAAATATGGAGTATGAAAAATGACTACTATAAGTAATGGATACATTAATGCATTACTTGCTGATGCGACTTATGCGTTAAGCAATAAACCTACTGGTTATACCTCGGCTGAATTAAAAGGCCTGAGCGCGCTTAAGGAGCGTAAGAAAAGGGGACGTAAGAAAAGGGGACGCATTTATTTTTAAGCTAAAGGAGAGCCATTATGCCAAGGAAGGCAAGAGTATTGGTGCCGAACTGTCCGCACCATATCGTTCAGAGAGGGCATAACAGGAAAGCCGTATTTTTAAGTGATGAGGATTACCAGTACTACCTGGAAAATCTGAAAGAATGGAAAAAGGAGCTAGGGGTAAAACTCTATGCATGGTGTTTGATGACAAACCATATACATATTATTGCTGAACCACCAAATGATGCCATGAGACTATCAACCCTAATGAAAAGAGTGAATGGAAGACAAGCGGCCTATGTCAATAAGTTAGAAGAAAAGGGGAAGAAGAAAAGGGGACGCATTTATTTTTAATCTAAAGGAGAGCCACCATACCAAGGAAGGCAAGAGTATTGGTGCCCAATTGCCCACACCACATCGTTCGGAGAGTGTGTGATAGGAAGGCCGTATTTTTATCTTTTCCAATCCGTTGGCCATACACTCTTAGGATTCCAGTCTGTTTGTAAGTAAAGTTTTTCTACCTTTTCCCTGGCCCAGGGTGTTCTTCGTAAGAATTTTAGGCTAGAGGAGATACTGGGGTCATTGGTGAAGCACTTAATATTGATACGCTTACCGAGCTCTTCCCAGCCGTATTTTTCTTCCAGCCGAGTAACGATCATTTTGAGTGTTACGCCATGCATAGGGTCTTGATGGGTGGAGTCTTGTTGGGGTGTGTTGGTCATTTGTCGCTAAGTTGCTCCCCAGACTTTTCCAAATACCCCAAAATGAGATCCATTATTTGATTGATGTCTGTAAACCTCTTTGGCTTTACCAAAATTTCATCAGCCGTTTGTACATATTGACTGTTATCCAATTCATTTTTGCAATGAATCGTTAAGTCTAATGCAGAGGTTGCTGTGGTTTCCAAGTGAAACTGTAGTGCAACAACCTTATCATTCAGTATAAAGCCCTGGTTTAGGCAGGCTTCACTGGAAGCTAGTGGAATAGCATGGTCTGGAATAGAAAATGTGTCACCATGCCAGTGGAATACGTCGAATTCCTCGGGTAGGGACGCCCCCAGTTCTGTTGTCTTTGCCTCTTCAGAAAGTTGAATGGGAAACCAGCCGATTTCCCGGTAGGTATTTTTGATAATGTAGGCGCCAAGTACATCGGCAATCAGTTGTGCACCCAGGCAAATACCCAGCACAATTTTGTTCTGATCAATGGCTTGTTTGATGAAAGCTTTTTCTTTGGTCAGCCAAGGGTAGATAGCTTGATCTTCAACGCCCATGGGGCCGCCCATCACAATCAACCAGTCTATATCTTCTATGGAGGGAAGTTCTTCATTTTTGTAAAGGTGAGTGACGGTTATGGTGTGGCCTTGATTTTTAAACCAAGTTTCCATACTGCCCAAACCTTCGAAAGGGACATGCTGCAAATAATGTACGTTCATGTGTGATAGTTGTTCTTATGGGTATAAATTGTTGTGGGTGTCTAAAAGTAAAGAGGTTTGACTCTTGTGGGGATGTTCGTAAACTGCCAGCCACATTGTTCCATGTCACCAACCCGTATCCTAAGGTAACTCTTATCAGTAGGCAATTCTCTCTTGATTTCCCCTTTGCTTTTGGCTTGCCAGAGGTTTCTGCGTTATTTCGAGTTGAATATGAAGATTTTAAGGTTGATGAGATCTTGGGCTTCCAATTTTCCGGTGAAGGTGAGCATTTATGCCTGCACATAGAGAAACGGGGTGAAAATACCCGTTGGGTGGCCAAGTTGCTGGCTGAGCACTTTGATGTAGATGAAATGGCCATTGGTTATTGTGGTCTTAAGGATAGGCGCGCTGTAACTCGACAGTGGTTTAGTGTCCATTTACCCAATACTCCAGATGCCTCAGTACCAAACATGAAAACACCCGAATTCCAGGTGCTGGAGTCTTGCCGTCATCATAAAAAGCTTCGCCGAGGTATGCATAGGGCAAATAGTTTTGTTATACGACTTAGGCAAGTTCAGGGTGAAAGGGATGAATTAGCAGCTAGGTTACGAAGAGTTGCTGAACAGGGTGTGCCCAATTATTTTGGTGAACAGCGGTTTGGTATTGACGGTGGTAACTTAACGGAAGCTGATCATTTATTGAGGGCACAATACGGTGCTGACAGGAAGCCTGATCAGGGAAAAAAAGGTTCAGGCAAGAAAAGAGGGCGAGGTAAACGTGGGTCACCCCGTGGTGGTATATATTTATCTGCAGCTCGCTCTTATTTGTTTAATTTGGTTCTGGCAGAACGTGTAAGACAGTCTGAATGGGCTTGTTTTGTTGAAGAAGAAGCTTCTACCGCTGCTATTGCTGGGACTGGTCCGATGTGGGGCCGGGGTAGAAGCAATGCTACGGAGTCTGTTCGAGAATTTGAGCAATCGGTACTATCTGATTGGCAAGACTGGACCAATGCATTGGAATTTAGTGGGTTGCAGCAAGAGAGGCGTTCTTTGGTGTTAAATCCAGAAGGTTTGAGTTGGCATTGGCTTATTAATAAAGAGATTTCTTCTGAAGAGTCACCTTGTAAAGAACAATACTCCAAAGAAGGGTCAACCCAGGATTTGGAGCTTACATTTACATTGCCCACAGGAACCTTTGCCACATCAATTTTAAGGGAGTTATGTAGGCTGGAGACCCCGGGTTTATAACGCAACCCTTATGATATTAAGGCGAAAGTGTTGTGATGTAAGTGCTGTGGTATAGTTCGGCCATAAAAATTCAGCCCATGAAAAAAAGGGCGAAAGTGACGGGAGTTTTATAGGGTGAATACAGTTGAGTTCGGTGGCATTGGTATGACGTCCCAGAGAACAAGGGAACGTCTTATCCAGCGACTCAAAGATCAGGGCATCAGCAATCAAAAAGTATTGGATGTTATCCGGGTGACACCCCGTCACTTGTTCCTTGATGAAGCATTGTCCCATCGTGCCTATGAAGATACGGCACTGCCTATTGGTTATGGTCAGACCCTGTCTCAGCCCTATGTCGTCGCGTTGATGACAGAAATTTTGTTGTCTCTGGGACCACGCAAAAAAGTATTAGAAATAGGTACCGGTTCTGGTTATCAGGCAACGGTTTTGGCTCAGCTTGTAGATCAGGTCTACAGTGTTGAGAGAATTAAGCCATTGCAGGATAAAGCGAGGGAGCGCCTCCGTCAGCTTGGTTTGCGTAATGTCAGGCTGACCCATACAGATGGCGGTTTTGGTCTGCCAGATTATGCTCCCTACAATGCCATCCTCAGTGCTGCTGCTCCACATGAAGTTCCTGAAGAATTACTTCACCAGTTGGCTCCCGATGGTATTTTGGTCATACCTGTCGGGCCGGGAGATGAGCAGGAGTTACGGGTGATTATTCGTGATGGCGATAGTTCAAAATTTGAAGAGCGTGTAGTCGAAACTGTGCGTTTTGTACCGCTACTTAGTGGCACGACCCGTTAAACTCCTATGTTCAATACCTTTCTTTGAGTCACTAATTAACAGCCTTACCGAATTACTCTTGAGTTGGCATACATTAAGTTGGTACACATGGACAAAATGAAACAGTGGCTGCTACTTTTCCTTAAGGGTATGGCGATGGGTGCTGCTGATGTTGTACCCGGGGTTTCGGGTGGCACGATCGCATTCATTAGTGGCATCTATGAAGAGTTATTGGATTCGATTCGCTCCATTAACTTACAGGCGTTAAAAGTATTAAAAAACCAAGGACTGGCTAAATTTTGGCAGGCGATTAACGGTAATTTTTTATTAGTGCTTTTTAGCGGAATCATTTTCAGCATAGCTTCTCTTGCGAAACTGGTCAGTTATTTACTGGCTGAACAACCTATTCTTATTTGGTCTTTTTTCTTTGGCTTAATAGTCGCATCCATTATCTATATCTTCCGACAATTACCTCATTTACGGTGGCAGGAGTGGGTTGGTTTGTGGAGCGGGACTATTGTTGCTCTCGCTGTTTCTTTTGCTCCAAGAATGCAAGGAAGCGAGGATTTATTTATTTTATTTTGTGCCGGCGCAGTAGCGATTTGTGCCATGATTTTACCCGGTGTATCCGGTAGCTTTATTTTATTATTATTGGGTGTGTACCCTATTATTATTGGTGCAATCAGTGAGTTGCATTGGCAGATTTTGTTAGTTTTTGTATTAGGGTGTGGTTGTGGCCTATTGGCCTTTTCGCGGGTTTTATCCTGGCTTTTGCATCGCTATCACTCAATTACTATTGCCGTATTAACAGGCTTTTTACTTGGCTCATTATTGATTGTTTGGCCTTGGAAGGAGTCCATTGAGGTGATGCTTGATCATAAAGGCAGAGAAATCGTATTGACCCATAATTTGCTGATGCCTGTCCAATTTGGTGAAGTAACAGGTTTAGATCCTAAGACATTGGCTGCTGTGGGCTGCATGCTAGCAGGGTTATGTATTGTTCTTGGTTTAGAGTATATAGGCAGTTTGCATAAACAGAATAATAAGGATAAAACGCTGAATAAGCTTTAATGAGCTTACTGGGCTGGCTAGTAGTTTTTATGTTTTAAACATTTGTTTCTTAAATATTAAAAGAAAGGAAGTTTGGCTTGCTTCACCGATTAACTGTTGTGATTCCCTTCAGATGGTGGATGTTAATTGCCGGGATCTCTATTGCATTTCTTGCGGGATGTCATACTCCTCCACCAGCACCAGTTTACAATCGTCCAGCACCTCCTAGTGAAAAGATCAACGAACACTTGGTTTCCCAGGGTGAAACATTATTTTCTATCGCCTGGCGCTATGAAAAGGATCTATCAAAGCTTGCCAGAGCAAATGGGTTGTCACGACCTTATACAATTTACCGTGGGCAGCGTTTAACCCTGGATACTACCCGGGTGCCAAAATATGTGAAAAAGCCAGCATCGAAGGAAAAATCTAGTACATCTCCAGCCCAAAGCCAAAAAAAGCCTAATAAGAAAACATCACAGCAAAAAAAGAAGCCTGCACCAGTATTACCCAAAAACTGGCAATGGCAGTGGCCTGTTCAGGGAAATGTTACGAAACGTTTTAATAGCTCCAAATTGTTTAAAGGGATAGATATTCAGAGTTTTTCTGGTGCTCCTGTAGTTGCCGCCGGATCAGGGGTTGTTGTTTATTCAGGAAGTGGATTACGTGGTTACGGAAAGCTCATTATTATTAAACACAGCGGTGTTTTTCTCAGTGCCTATGCACATAATAGAAAGATTTTTGTTAAAGAAGGTCAGTTAGTAAAAGGTGGACAAAAAATCTCTGACGTAGGTGGTGATCCTTCAAATAAAAGACGGCTGTATTTTGAAATACGACGGGATGGAAAACCTGTTGATCCTATGCGTTACCTCCCAAAACGTTAAATATTTAATGTTTTTCTTAAAGAATCTTTGAACTAAAAACTTATAAATAATAGATAAGTAGTTGACTGCGAAGACAAACTAATCTGTGATAATAGTTTTATATGTTATGGTTTGGTGGTAACTTTGAATGTGTTAATAATTACAGTGCAAGGCTATGAAGCTAATACGTTAATTACGTGTCTTAATAAGCAGATGGCTAGTAGCTGTAATGTAGTAGTCAGTATGGGTAATTCTCGATGCTATTTTTGTAACAACACGGTGTTATTTCTGTAAAAAAGTTGTTATCACTATAGATTGAAGGATTGAAATACCATAAATCAAAATGGAATATTTGCTGTGGTAGATGATATTGATTTCCACAAAAAGGGTGAAGAAAAACATATTGCAGAAAGCAAAGAAGAAAAAGTATTAGACGCTGCAACTCTTTACCTAAAAGAAATTGGTTATGCTCCTTTGCTAACAGCAGAAGAGGAGGTGCATTACGCTCGCTTGATTGCCAAGGGCGATGAGTCGGCCCGCAAAAAAATGATAGAGAGTAATCTTCGTTTGGTGGTAAAAATTGCTCGCCGTTATGTCAATCGAGGATTATCACTTCTGGACATCATCGAAGAAGGAAATCTTGGTTTAATGCGTGCGGTAGAAAAATTTGACCCTGAGCTTGGCTATCGTTTTTCTACTTATGCCACCTGGTGGATTCGGCAATCCGCAGAACGGGCCCTGATGAATCAGACTCGCACCATTCGTTTGCCTATCCATGTAGTTAAAGAATTAAACGTTTACCTCAAAGCTTCCCGCAAGCTGGCCCAAGAGCTTGAGCATGATCCTACCGCTGAGGAAATTGCAGCGTCTATGGATAAGTCGGTGTCCGATGTATCCAGAATGTTGCGTTTAAATGAACGTGTCAGTTCTGTTGATGTGCCTATGGGTAAAGATGGCGATCATACTTTGGTTGAATCATTAGCAGATGAGCACCCAAATGACCCAGGAGAATTGGCAGAAGATGATGATCTAACAAAATCTGTAGAAGCTTGCTTGTCAGAGCTATCAGACAAGCAGAGAGAGGTTATTTCACGTCGCTTTGGTTTGAGAGGCTATGATATTTCAACATTGGAAGATGTGGGCAAAGAAATTGGTTTGACTAGGGAGCGTGTACGCCAAATTCAAGTTGAGGCCCTACGTCGATTGCGTGATATTCTTAAAAAGCAGGGATTAGATGGGCATATTTTATTTGAAGAAGATTAACTAAACTTTTATTTAGAAAAATTGTTATATAGGTTAAATTTTGAACATGATTATCTAGATAAATAGTTTAAAAAGAAACTCTAATAAAAAAGGTGCTTACTTCTAAAGCACCTTTTTTATTAATCTAATTTATATAAATAATTTGCGGTCGTTACTTTTCTATATAGCCCAAATGTTTTTGAACCACTTTCAGTGTAGGTTTAAATAATTTTGGTGATGCACAGACAATATTGCCTCTTTCCATATAGCCATCACCACCTTTGAAATCACTGACCAGACCGCCAGCCTCTTTGACCAGTAAAACACCAGCGGCAATATCCCAGGGTTTTAAATTCATTTCCCAAAATGCATCAAAACGACCTGCGGCTAGATAAGCTAAATCTAGTGATGCTACGCCAAGTCTACGAATGCCAGAAGATTCCTTTGCTAAGTCAGTCAGGCAGGATAAATAAGGTTCCATGTGGTCAATAGAAGGGCTGTTGAAGGGGATTCCTGTTGCTACGACAGCGCCTGCAAGACTTTTACGTCCAGAGACTCTTATTCTATTGCCGTTAAGGAATGCTCCGCGGCCGCGACTTGCTGTGAATTCTTCAAGGCGCATGGGATCGAAAACAACGGCGTGTTCAAGCTTGCCTTTATAGCGACAACCAATGGAAACCGCAAAGTGTGGAATGCCATGAATAAAGTTAGTCGTGCCATCTAAGGGATCAATGATCCATTGGTAATCATTATCCTCGCCTTCCAAGAGGCCAGATTCTTCGCCAATAATGGTATGCTCAGGAAAAGCTTTGCGGAGGTGATAGATCACCTCTTTTTCAGCAGCGTGATCGATATCCGTAACAAAGTCATTACGACCCTTTTCATCAATTCTAATCAGATCGGATCGTTCGGTAGCTCGGGCAATCATTTCACCCGCTTTTCGGGCAGCGCGAAGGGCGATATTGACCATTGGTTCCATTGTCATAGATTCCAGTGTTGAAAACGGGGGTTGAGAACGAATGTTGAGAAGCGCGGGATTGTACCAGAGCATCTTGGTGTATGTTAGTTATCAGATGGTAAAGGCCATGATTTCAGCAGGCCTTCCTGATAGAATTCGCGAAATTTTTAAGTCCATATAATCCTGCAGTTGCTTTAAATTAATAGTTAAAGACCTGTAACACTTCAGCTTAGCCATAGCGCTATTGGAACGTTGTTCATGAGCAATTTCGATAAAGTACGTATTGTGCTTGTTAATACCAGCCACCCGGGGAACATCGGTGGAGCGGCCCGAGCATTAAAGAATATGGGCTTATCACGACTGTACCTAGTTGCTCCTAAAGAATACCCTGCCGATAGAGCTGTATGGCGGGCGGCTAATGCATTGGACGTATTGGATAATGCTGTTGTTGTTGAAAGTTTGGATGAAGCGATTGCTGGTTGTGGGCTTGTGGTTGGGACAAGTGCCCGTGAGCGCCGTATTCCTTGGCCATTAGTGAACCCCAGAGAGTGCGGAACAAGGGTGTGGCAAGAAGCAGCCGAACACGATGTCGCGATTATTTTTGGCCGTGAAGATAGAGGCTTAACCAATGAAGAGCTGCATAAGTGTACCTATCATGTGCATATTCCCTCAAACCCTGATTACAGCTCGTTAAACCTTGCCGCAGCTGTACAAGTGTTGTGCTACGAGGTGCGAATGGCTTCGCTTGCTGATTCAGAAGGTGTGTTGCCTTCTTTCGATGAGTGGGATCAGCCGCCGGCCAAAGCTCAGGATTTGGAGATGTACTACAAGCATTTAGAACAGGCATTAGTAGATATCGGTTTTCATGATAGAGATAACCCCAGACAGACAATGACGCGCTTGCGCAGATTATATGGACGAATCCGTCTGGATGAGATGGAATTATCGATCTTAAGGGGTGTTTTAACAGCCATTCAGAATGCTGCTTATAGAATGAAAAAGTCAATAAAATCAAAAAAATAGAGTAATTTTTAACGCCAAGTAAATAACCAACTAAAAAAGTAGGTTATTTACTTGACTAAAAAAGTAGGTTTTTGCATAATTATTACTCATATTATTTCTACTAGAGTAATGATGAGGGAATCACAATGCGGCTGACAACAAGAGGTCGGTATGCAGTCACAGCAATGCTAGACCTAGCTATCCATGGTGATAAAGGTCCGATTAGTCTGGCTGATATATCTGAGCGTCAGGAAATCTCACTTTCCTATCTTGAGCAATTATTTGCCAAGCTGCGCCAACAGGAATTAGTTAGTAGTGTAAGAGGGCCCGGTGGAGGGTACCGTCTGTCACGTTGTAGCGATGATATCAATGTTGCCGAAATTATTGATGCTGTGAATGAATGCATCGATGCGACTAGTTGTAATGGTAAGGGTAACTGTCATAACGGCGATATTTGCCTCACTCATCACCTTTGGGATGATCTGAGTCGACAAATACATCGTTTTCTGAGTGGTATTACATTGGATAGCCTTGTTCATCAACATGAAGTGCAATTGGTGTCATTGCAGCAGGGTGAGCAAGTGGATTTGAGTGTCAGCTGTGAATAAGGATTGATAGGTATAAATGTTGAACATCAATGTTAGGAGTTAATGAATGAAGCTGCCGATTTATTTTGATTATTCTGCAACAACACCGGTTGACCCCCGTGTGGCAGAAAAAATGGCAGATTGTCTTACCAATGATGGTAATTTTGGTAATCCTGCATCACGCTCCCATGCCTATGGATGGGAGGCAGAAGCAGCTGTTGAGGAGGCTCGAGGTCAGATTGCAGGACTGCTTAATGCTGATCCACGTGAAATTGTTTGGACCTCTGGTGCGACGGAGGCAAATAATTTAGCGATTAAAGGCTGTGCACACTTTAATCAGAAAAAAGGCAAACATGTTATTACCTCCAAAATTGAGCATAAAGCGGTGCTTGATACCTGCCGTCAGTTAGAGCGTGAAGGTTTCGAAGTGACGTACCTGGACCCAGATTCAGATGGAATTATCCAGCCAGAGGCTGTTGCAGAGGCTATTAGGGAAGACACAACAGTTGTTTCTCTTATGCATGTAAATAATGAAATCGGCACGATTAATGATATTGCCGCCATCGGTGAAATCTGTAGAGAGCGTAAAGTATTTTTTCATGTAGATGCAGCCCAAAGTGCCGGGAAAATTTCCATTGATATGGATGCAATGAAGGTGGACATGATGTCACTTTCAGCGCACAAAATTTATGGTCCTAAAGGCATAGGCGCACTTTATGTTCGACGTAAACCAAGGGTACGTATCGAAGCGCAAATGCACGGCGGTGGTCATGAGCGAGGTATGCGCTCGGGCACATTAGCAACGCATCAAATTGTGGGTATGGGAGAAGCCTTCCGTGTCGCACAAGAAGAAATGGTAGAAGAGAACAAGCGTATTTTGGCACTGAGAAATCGGTTTTGGGATGGCTTGTCAAATATGGAAGAAGTTCAGGTTAATGGCTCATTAACACAGCGAGTAGCGGGTAATCTCAATATTAGTTTTGCCTATGTAGAGGGTGAATCTTTAATTATGGCTTTAAAAGATCTGGCTGTTTCTTCGGGCTCTGCTTGTACTTCGGCCAGCCTTGAGCCTTCTTATGTATTGAGAGCTCTAGGCTTGGATGATGAGCAGGCCCACAGTTCCATTCGCTTTTCCATCGGTCGGTTTACAACGGAAGAAGAGATAGATTTTGCCATAGAAAAAATATGCGATGCAGTAGAAAAGTTAAGAGCCTTATCTCCGTTGTGGGATATGTACAAAGACGGCGTAGACCTAAGTCAGGTCGAATGGGCCGCACACTAACCCAATAGCGTTAACCTAATTATAGATAAAGAGGATTTGAATTATGGCTTACAGTGACAAAGTGCTTGATCACTATGACAATCCCCGCAATGTTGGGAAACTAGATGACAAATCCAGCAATGTGGGCACGGGAATGGTAGGTGCACCAGCCTGTGGCGATGTTATGCGTCTACAAATACAAGTAGATGATAACGGTATTATTGAAGATGCAAAGTTTAAGACCTACGGTTGTGGTTCGGCGATTGCTTCCAGTTCATTGTTGACCGAGTGGGTTAAAGGTAAGAGCTTAGATCAGGCATCGGAGATCAAAAATACTGAGATCGCTGAGGAGTTAGCTTTACCACCAGTTAAAATTCACTGCTCTGTTTTGGCGGAAGATGCCATCAAAGCAGCCGTTAAAGATGTACGCCATAAGCGCGGTGAAGATGGCGAGTAAATGTATCCAGTAGATACTCAGTTGATTAAATTAGTAGATTTAGACGCGAAAAAAGAAGGCTCTGAATAATGGCAATAACAATGACACACGCTGCTGAAGAGCATGTGGTCAAACATTTGTCCCACAGGGGACATGGCCTTGGTATCCGACTGGGAGTGAAAACGACTGGTTGTTCCGGTTTGTCCTATGTGCTTGAATTTGTCGATGAGTTAGCCCCCGAAGATCAAGTTTTTACAAGTGGTGATGCAAAATTAATTATCGATCCTAAGAGTCTTTCTTATCTGGATGGTACTGAACTAGATTTTGTCAAAGAAGGTCTGAATGAAGGCTTCCAGTTCAACAACCCTAATGTAAAAGATGAATGTGGTTGTGGCGAAAGCTTTCATGTCTGATTAGGATGTGGCGTAGATCGACCATATCCGTTGTAACCAGGTTCTCTGACCGTGGATTTTACCAGTAATTATTTTGAAATATTTGGTTTGCCTGTTAGTTATCAGGTAGACCTTAGTCTGTTGTCTGAGCGCTATCGGGATATGCAGCGGGAATTCCATCCAGACCGTTATGCGAATAAGCCTGCTCAGGAACAGCGACTAGCTGTGCAGTATGCTGGGGTAATAAACCAGGCATTTTCTGAACTTAAATCTCCTTTGCTTAGGGCTCAATATCTACTCAGCCTGAAAAATATAGAAGGTCAGGGTGATGCACGGATTACCCGAGATCCTCTTTTTTTAATGCAGCAAATAGAATTACGAGAAAAGTTGGCCGATGCTTCCCAGGCGGGTGATGCTTTTAGTCTATTAGAAGAGGTCGCGGAAGAAGCTGAATCAGAATATTCAGCATTGCAAAAAGTGTTTGATCAACAATATAGTCACTCCCTGTTTCAGGACGCATTGGAAACGGTTGCTAAGATGCAGTTTTTTAGTAAATTACTGGTCGAGGTAGAGCAGCGTGAGCATGAATTGGATGACTGATAATGCCATGACAAGTAACTTTCTATGAAAAGTGATTTGGTGGTTAATAACTCAATGACTAATAAGTGGTAATGCATTGTGGTCTTGTTACAAATTTCTGAACCCGGTCAGTCCCCGGAACCCCATCAACGCCGACGTGCTGTAGGTATTGACCTCGGTACTACCAATTCTTTGGTAGCTACGGTTAGAAGTGGTACTCCTGAAACCCTGTTAGATAATGAACAACAGCATCTATTACCTTCAGTTGTACATTATGGCACCGCAGGTGAAGTCACCGTTGGCCGATCTGCGTATGCACAGTCTTCTAGTGACCCTTTGAATACTTTGATTTCTGTTAAGCGTTTCATGGGGCGAGGGGTTGAAGATATTAAGACGTTAGGTAGCCAGTTACCCTATGAAATAGTTGCCAGTGATGCTGACGGTTCCAGCAGTAAGGGTATGCCCAATTTTAAAACAGTGGCTGGCAATATTAGTCCTGTCGCGGCTTCTGCAGAAATACTTCGGGTACTTGTTGAGCGAGCGGAGCTTGCATTAGACGGAGCATTAGATGGCGCAGTCATTACAGTACCAGCTTATTTTGATGAGGCGCAACGTCAGGCCACAAAAGATGCTGCGACATTGGCTGGTGTTAAGGTATTACGTTTATTGAATGAACCAACGGCTGCAGCTGTCGCTTATGGCTTAGATCAGGGTGGTGAAGGTGTCATTGCTGTTTATGATTTAGGCGGCGGTACTTTTGATATTTCCATATTGAGATTATCCCATGGTGTTTTTGAAGTACTCTCAACAGGTGGTGATTCAGCCTTGGGTGGTGATGACTTTGATCGTGCCTTGGCACAATGGATTGCCGAGCAGGCTGGTTTAGGCGAGGATCTAGGGCCATCAGAACAGCGTCAATTACTGATGGAAGCGCGTAAGGCAAAAGAAGTGCTATCAGAACAGACTCAAGTAAATATCAGCGTCGCAGGTTGGTCTGGTGTGTTGGGTAGAGACCAGCTAGACGCACTGATTGATCCTCTCATTGATAAAACATTAAGGTCTTGTAAGCGGGCTTTGCGTGATGCAGGGCTTAACCCTAATGATGTGGCCAGTGTGGTGATGGTTGGAGGCTCAACCAGAACTCCTCGAGTTAGGGGGAAAGTAGCTGAAGCTTTTGGGCAAGAGCCTCTGGTAAACATTGACCCCGACAGAGTAGTTGCCATTGGTGCTGCAATACAGGCAGATGTTCTTGTCGGGAATAAACCTGGCGATGAAATGTTGTTGCTGGATGTGATTCCACTGTCATTGGGTATTGAAACCATGGGTGGCTTGATGGAAAAAATCATTCACCGAAATACCACAATTCCTGTCGCTAAAGCTCAAGATTTCACTACGTTTAAAGATGGGCAGACGGCCATGTCTATCCATGTGTTACAGGGTGAGCGAGAGTTGATTTCGGATTGCAGGTCATTGGCTCGTTTTGAGTTGCGGGGTATTCCTGCAATGGTGGCGGGCGCTGCTAAAATTCGTGTGAGTTTCCAGGTAGATGCCGATGGTTTGTTGAATGTATCAGCTAAAGAATTAACCAGTGGTATCGAGGCCCATATTGAAGTAAAACCTTCCTATGGACTCAATGATGACGATGTCACACGAATGTTGAAAGAGTCGTACACCCATGCACGTGAAGATATGCAGTTAAGAGCCCTGCGTGAACAGCAGGTTGATGCAGACCGAATGTATGAAGATTTACTGGCAGCACTGAATGAAGATGGTCGTCAATTACTTAATGATAACGAATACCACTGCTTGGAAGTGGCCCTTAAAGACTTGGACAAAATTCGTCAGAGCAAAAATCATAGAGAGATTGCTCGCCACATTGAAATGGTATCCAAGACCAGTGAGGAATTTGCAGCTAGAAGAATGAATGCCAGTATTCAAAAAGCATTGGCGGGCCACAGTTTGGATGACGTGGAAAAGGACGTGTGATATGCCCAAACTGATTTTTCTTCCCAATGATGATTTTTGCCCTGAGGGTGCGGCTATTGATGTTGAGCCAGGACAAAGCATTTGCGAGGTGGCATTGGCCAATGATATTGATATTGAGCATGCCTGTGAGATGTCCTGTGCCTGTACAACTTGCCATGTTTATATACGTGAAGGGTTTGATTCTTTAGATGAAGCCGATGAATTGGAAGAAGACTTTTTGGATAAAGCCTGGGGGGTGGATCCGGATTCCAGGCTGAGTTGTCAAGCTATTGTCAAAAATGAAGATTTGGTGGTAGAAATACCTAAATATACGATTAATATGGTGTCAGAAAAACATTAGGGGAAAATGGTGTCATTACAGTGGACTGATGTCGTAGACATCGCCATAGAATTAACCGAAGTGCATGGTGATGTCGATCCTCATTACGTCAATTTTGTAGATTTGCGTAATTGGGTAATGGATCTTGAAGAATTTGATGATGATCCTAATCGCTGTGGAGAAAAAATTCTTGAAGCAATCCAGATGGCATGGATTGAAGAACTCGATTAGAATGTCAGCAGAACGACAATAATGGATTAAGGGGTGTTAATGAGCTCTAAAGAAGAGCTTTATAAAGTACTGGTTGAATCGGTCCCCTACGGCACACTTTTCTTTGCTTACGGCGTCTGTGTCGACGCTAATAAACATGCCCTTGAGCTTTTAGGCTGTAGGCTTGATCAGATGGTGGGTGCTTCGCTGGATAATATTACCGGTGAGGAGTCGTCTGCTCTGGTAGATCTTAAATTTCAGTTAAAGAAAGCAACTAAGAATCGAGAAAAAGAAATCCAGTGGCAATGTCCTTTGGAAGATGGTTCATGTGATGTTACGGTCAATATTGTTTATGTGACAGAAGATGATAAAGAGCTTGTAGTGATGTTGAATCATCAGCAGGTAGCATCACAATCTATAAGTTCACATCAGCTAGATTCTCAGCAAGTAGATTCCCTGCAATCCCCAGAAGAAAAGTTATCGTCACAATCTACCAATTTTGTACCACCAGCCCCAAGTAATCCTTCATTGTCGACAGACAAGTTGCCATCAATATTTCCCAAAAGTTATTCTGCAGATTCAGTACCATCTTTTATAGATACACCATTTGTTGGGGCCTCAGATAAGGCGGCAGATCCTGAGCTTGAAAACTATGGGCAAGAACAAGATGGTTTTGAGCCCATAGAGCGTAATTCCAGGCCTGGGCCAGAAAAAGTAGTAGCCCAAAAACCTGAATCTGAGCTTAAAGATTTCCATTCTTTTACAAATCCGGTGCCTGGTTCAGAATTAGCTAATGCGATAAAGCCAGGTATTTCATCTGATTTTATGGCCCAGTCTGAAAGTGGAGTATTGCAAGAGTTAGAGGAAGACACTGAGAGTATTAAGCCTTGGGATAAGGCGAGCCGTGATTATTATTTCGATGGGCTGACAAATTTACCTAATCGTCAAATGCTGTCACAAACTATTTCTTCTTTCCTCGAAGGCCATAAAAATCAGCAAGTTTGCGGTGCTGTGATGATGTTGGATCTAGATCACTTTAAAGATATTAATGATTCTTGGGGCCATACTGTTGGTGATCAGGTCATAAAAAAATAGGGCGAGCAGTGACCTCATTGGTGACTGGAGAAAATATGCTAGCTCGGATGAGTGGCGATGAATTTGTTCTGTTTATCCCTGAGCTGTCTGACAGTATCTCCCAAGCTGCTTGGGATGCACAGGCTGTTGCAGAAAAAGTAGGAGAGATTGTCGCCACACCAATCTTTCAGGATGGCCATGAAATTATTTTAACGGCTAGTATCGGTATTTCTTTGGTGACTGATTCTAATGTCACTGCTGAGCATGTGTTGCAATATGCTGATACAGCAATGTATGAAGCTAAGAGAAAAGGCCGAAATAGCATTGCATTTTTTGACCCTTGTATTACTGAAAAGGCGCAACGCCAGATCGGTATGAATACCCGTTTGAGGAAAGCGCTTGATAATCACGAGTTTGCACTTTATGTACAGCCTCAAATTTGTGTGCAATCGGGTGAAATGCTCGGTGGAGAAGTGCTACTCCGTTGGATGAGTTCTGAGAAAGTGACGAATATGCCATCAGAGTTTATCCCTGTATTGGAATCGTCAGGTTTAATTGTTGATGTAGGTCGTTGGGTCATTCGTACGGCATGTGAATACGTGCGAACATTTCTCGATAAAGGCATTTGGCAAGATCATATGCGCCTTAGTATCAATATTAGCCCTCGTCAGTTCAGAGACCCGCAGCTGCTAGAAATTGTTCAGCATAGTATGAGCAGTTATAACATTGACCCCAAATATCTCAATTTTGAAGTAACAGAAAATCTTGTTATTGACGATGTTGATGAAGCGATAGAGAAAATGGAGGCGATCAAATCACTGGGCGCCATGTTCTCCATTGATGATTTTGGTATTGGTTACTCGTCTATGATTTATCTGAAGAGACTGCCGTTTGATCAACTTAAAATTGACCGTGAGTTTATCCGAAATATACATCTAGACCCTGAGAGTAGGGGAGTTGTAGAGGCGATCATGGCTGTTTCCAAACAATATGGCCTTAAAGTAACAGCTGAAGGCGTAGAAGACCGAGAAGCACTCACTATTTTGAAAGAACTTGGTTGCCATTCTTATCAAGGGGCACATTTCAGTATGCCTGTTCCCTGCGATCATTTTACAAAACTACTCGCTGCTTAGTTAGTTAGGCCATTCTCAGCCTATAAACCTCTTGTTTCCTTCTTATAAACCCCTTGTTTTCTTTCTAAAACCCCCTAGTTCCTTGTAGCTCTTGGTATTCAAGAGTAAAATCTGCACCTCTTTTTGTAAGGTAGATTGGGCCGTAGGGCGGCACTGCTCTACCATGTATAACCACTTCTTGCCGGAGACACCTATTAATGGCTATTGAACGTACCCTTTCTATTATTAAGCCCGATGCAGTTGCTAAGAATGTTATTGGAAAAATTTATGAGCGTTTTGAAAGTGCGGGCTTGAAAATTGTAGCGTCTAAAATGCTTCAACTTTCAGATGACAAAGCGGGCGGCTTCTACGCTGAGCATAAAGAACGTCCATTTTATGCTGATTTGGTAGGCTTTATGACATCTGGCCCTGTTGTAGTACAGGTTCTTGAGGGTGAAGGCGCTATTGCTAAAAACCGTGACTTAATGGGGGCGACTAACCCCAAAGAAGCAGATGCAGGAACGATTCGTGCTGATTTCGCTGAATCAATTGATGCTAATGCTGTTCACGGTTCTGACTCACCAGCTTCAGCAGAGCGTGAAGTTGCTTATTTCTTTAATGACGATGAAATTTGTGCACGATAATTGTTTATGTATGAGAGTTTTTTCAATATACAGTTTGTAAGTACTAAAAGTGCAAATATCAAGTTTGCCATGCGGGATAATATATGACCGCAGTATGTACTGAAATAACTGCATCAGTAGAGCCTCAGGAGAGTAAAACAAACCTTCTGGGGCTTTCTGCTGAAAAGCTAACCCAATTTTTTGCCGATATCGGTGAAAAACCTTTTCGTGCGACCCAGGTTTTAAAGTGGATTCACCAAATGGGTGTGGATGACTTTGATCAGATGACGAACCTTTCAAAAGGGCTTCGTGAAAAACTGAAAGCAGTTGCAGAAATTAAGGCACCTGAAGTTGTGAGTTACCATGATTCTGCTGATGGAACCAGCAAGTGGCTTATTCGGGTCAGCGATGGTAATTGTATCGAAACTGTTTTTATCCCGGAAAAAGACCGCGGTACCTTGTGCATATCCTCTCAGATAGGCTGCTCACTAGATTGCAGTTTTTGTGCGACGGGAAAACAGGGATTTAATCGTGATTTAACAGCAGCTGAAATTATTGGTCAGCTGTGGATTGCAGCAAAGGCATTTGACTCATTAGGAGCAAAAGCAAATAGAGTTGTTAGTAACGTTGTCATGATGGGGATGGGGGAGCCGCTCCTAAATTTTGATAATGTAGTTGATGCCATGGGGTTGATGTTAAACGATAACGCCTATGGTTTATCAAAGCGTCGAGTGACTCTGAGCACCTCTGGTGTGGTCCCCATGCTAGATCAACTTGCAGATGTCAGTGATGTGTCATTGGCTATTTCATTACATGCACCTAATGATGCATTGCGCAATGAACTTGTCCCGATCAATAAAAAATACCCCATAGCTACATTACTTGCTTCGGCTCGACGCTACCTTGATAAGATGCCCGATGTTCGCCGTAAAATTACAGTTGAATATACGTTAATTGATAAGGTGAATGATCGCGATGAGCATGCCCGAGAGCTAGCAGTATTGCTGAGTGATATACCCTGTAAAATTAATTTGATTCCTTTTAATCCTTTTGATCAGTCTGATTATAAACGGGTAACGAATACCGCTTTGAACAGATTCAGAGACATACTCCATCGAGCGGGTCATACTGTGACAGTAAGAACCACTCGAGGTGATGATATTGCGGCAGCTTGTGGCCAGTTAGCAGGTACAGTAAACGATAAAACTCGCCGGAGTGAACGCTACGAACGCCAGAACGAAAATAAGAACCAGGAACGGCCTGTAAAATTTGTTAATGGACAGTAAGCATGAATAAAGTAGGACGACCTAACATCAGATATTCAACAAAGCTTTTACTGCTCAGTGGTATTTTTTCTGTGTTTTTTTTGATGGGTTGTACAACCACAACGACTTCTTCTATAGGAAGCAATCAGGAAGTAGATCCAGAAAAGGTGGTGGAAAACCGTTTGCAGTTAGCTTTGGGTTATATGGGGCAAGGCAATCACGAGCGTGCAAGAGAGCATTTAAACAAGGCTATGGAAGCTAATGACCGTTCTCCAGAATTACATGATGTGTGGGCATTGTTATATCAACGAGAAGGTGAACTGGAAGCGGCAGAATCACACTATAAAAAAGCCTTAAGCTTTAACCCAAAATTTACCCGAGGTAGAAACAACTATGGTTTGTTCCTGCTTCGTCTAAATCGTACAGAAGAAGCCTATCAACAATTTGTTATTGGTTCTGAGGATTTGGGTTATCCAAAACGAGCTGAATTGTTTTATAAGGTGGGTATTACTGCTTTAAGGCTGAAAAAGAATAAAGAAGCTGAGGACGCCTTTACAAAAGCAGCAATACTAAGTCCGAGTATGTCAGTTGCCTATTTGGAACTTGCTGAATTGTCTTATGGGAAAGGTGATTACCCAAGAGCCAAAGCGCTACTAGATAAATTTAATTCGACTAAATCAAATGCCAGTGCAAAAGGGTTATGGTTGGGTGTTAGGTTAGAGCGTCATTTAGGAAATCGAGATGCAGAAGCAAGCCAAGGCATGGCGTTAAAAAACTTATTTCCAGATTCCGAAGAAAATAAGGAATATCAAAGCTGGCTAAGAAATGAGCGAAAAACTCAGTAATAATGATTCTGAATCAGCACATTTGAACCCGTTAAGTCCGGGAGAAATTCTTTGTCGAGCCAGAAAGGAAAAAGGCTTGGCCGCGGAAGAAGTGATGATGCATCTGGGTATAACTCATCGAACATTTAGTGCTCTTGAACATGATGAGTATGACCTTTTGCCATTACCACTCTACGTAAAGGGGTATATCAAACGCTACTGCTCAATTCTTGGTATTTCAGATACAGAGGCTTTATCTAGTTTTGATATTCGAGTGAATGAGTTGGGGCTTGATAATAAGAAGGAACCGATAGTTCGCCTTCAAGATCAAGTTGGTGGTAGGGCCTATGGCCGTAGGGTTAAGGGATGGAAATTTATCATTCCAATTGTTGTGGCTATTGTTGTGGCTATTGTTCTGGTTATTGTTGTTGGGATATTTTTTTCAGGTTCTGGTGATGAACCATTACCAACAGATATGGACGGAAACTCTACGTCATTATCTGATGATGTAACTAACTTGCCGTCCGCTAACAATAAGGGCTTGGTTAATGGTGCTGAATCTGCGATACAGGATATGCCAGCAGCTAGCACGTTAGTTTCCCATCAAGAAGGTACGATTGAAGGCTCTTCAGAGAGGGTTGCAGGAAATCCCATAGAAAGCGATAAAGGTTTAACTCAGTTAGAAAATAGAGATGTGGGGCATGGGCCAGAAGTGACTGCAGCTCAAATAGCTGATAAACCCATGGCGACTGTTTCAATAGCTGCTGATGCAAATGTGCTCCAGATAAAGGTGACGCAACAAAGCTGGATTGAGATTTTAGATGCCAAGGGTGATATTTTGCTGGCCGATTTAAAAACCTCTGGTTACAAGGGTGAAGTGAAAGGCATGGCTCCATTTGATGTCATTCTTGGTTATGCGCCAGGAGTTGAGTTAACCCTGAATGGGAAAAGGGTAGAGATGCCTACAATCGAAAATGATAATACTGCTAAATTAAAAATTGGTGATAGAGAAGAAGGGTAGTTAGGTCAATGCATTCAGAGTCACCAATTCAAAGAAGAAAATCTCGCCAAATTATGGTCGGTAATGTCCCGGTGGGTGGTGATGCGCCTATTTCGGTTCAGAGTATGACAAATACTGAGACAACCGATGTCGCAGCTACTGTTGATCAAATCAATCGTATTGTCAGTGCTGGGGCAGACATTGTCCGGATATCTGTACCCTCTATGGATGCTGCGGAAGCTTTTGGGGCCATACGCAAGCGGGTCGATGTGCCATTAGTGGCCGATATCCATTTTGATTACCGTATTGCACTGAGGGTTGCAGACCTGGGTGTGGATTGCCTTCGTATTAATCCGGGAAATATTGGCCGTGAAAAGCGTATTCAAGCAGTAGTAGATAAAGCCCGCGATTTGAATATACCCATTCGAATAGGTGTGAATGCTGGTTCGTTAGAGAAAGATCTACAGAAGAAATATGGTGAACCCACACCAGATGCATTGGTGGAATCTGCCATGCGCCATGTGGAAATATTAGATAGCATGAATTTCCACAATTTTAAATTGAGCCTAAAAGCCTCTGATATTTTTATGGCAGTAGCAGCATATCGTAAAATAGCGACGATGATTGATAATCCGCTTCACCTAGGTATTACTGAAGCTGGTGGCCTACGTGGTGGCACAGTGAAGTCATCCATTGGCCTTGGTTTGCTTTTGATGGATGGTATTGGTGATACCTTGCGAGTGTCCCTTGCTGCTGACCCAGTAGAAGAGGTCAAAGTTGGCTGGGATATGTTGAAAAGTCTTAAGCTGAGGAGTAAGGGTATTAATTTTATTGCCTGTCCAAGCTGTTCCCGTCAAAACTTCGATGTCATCAAAACCATGAATTCGTTGGAAACACGATTGGAAGATATCACAACACCTATGGATGTAGCCGTTATTGGTTGTATTGTGAATGGCCCAGGGGAAGCGAAAGAAGTTGATCTGGGCTTAACGGGAGGGACACCCAATAACTTAATTTATATTGATGGACAGCCAAGCCAGAAATTGCCCCAAGAAAATTTAGTCGATGAGTTGGAACACTTGATTCGAACTAAAGCCACAAAAAAAGCTGAATTAATAGCCGAACAAGAAGAAAACCTGATAGCGAAATCTTAATGAAAAAAATTCAATCCATTCGGGGTATGAATGATTTACTCCCTGAAGACTCTCCCTGTTGGCAGTATCTGGAATCGACAGTTTCAGAGCTTTTATCTCGTTATGGTTATGGCGAGATACGGTTCCCTATTTTGGAGCCGACGGAGCTATTTAAACGCACTATTGGTGAAGTCACTGATATCGTTGAAAAGGAAATGTACACCTTTGATGATCGCAATGGTGACAGTGTTACCTTGCGCCCAGAAGGCACAGCAGGTTGTGTTCGTGCCTGTGAACAACATGGCCTCACCTATAATCAGATACAGCGTTTATGGTATCAGGGGCCAATGTTTCGCTATGAGCGCCCCCAGAAAGGCCGGCTGCGACAGTTCCATCAAATCGGTGCTGAGGTTTTTGGTTTAAAAGGACCTGATATCGATGCTGAAATGATTACCATGACATGGCGATTGTGGCAGCAGCTGGGTTTAACCGATGTGGTGACACTGCAACTGAATACCTTAGGTACTAGTGAGTCCAGGGGCAGTTATCGAGATGCGCTGGTGGCTTACCTGGAGCAGCGTAAAGACCAGTTGGATGAAGATAGTCAGCGTCGCCTCAGTTCAAATCCTATGCGGATTCTGGATAGTAAAAATGCGGATACCCAAGCTTTATTGAATGATGCACCAGTACTGCATGACTTTCTGGATGATGAATCCCTCCAGCATTTTGATCAACTTCGCGGATTGCTAGATGCAGTGGGTATTCCCTATGAAGTGAATCCTAGGCTGGTCCGCGGCTTGGATTATTATGGCAAAACCGTATTTGAATGGGTAACCAGTTCATTGGGTGCCCAAGGCACGGTTTGTGCTGGTGGCCGGTATGATGGCTTGGTCGAACAATTAGGTGGCAGAAGTACCCCAGCTGTTGGCTTTGCTATGGGTGTGGAGCGATTGGTATTGCTGCTTGACGCAGCAGGTGTGGTACCTGATAGTATCGCCCGGCAAGTGGATGTCTACCTTGTGGCTGCTGGGGACGTGCAAGCGGAAGCCCTCAAACTAGGTGAAGAATTGAGAACACATTGTTCCACCTTGAGAGTTCAAAATCATTGTGGTGGTGGCAACTTAAAAAAACAGATGAAAAAAGCGAATGAAAGTGGTGCCATTGTTGCGCTAATTTTGGGGGAAAATGAAGTAGCTTCAGGTGAAGTGGCTATTAAATTCCTTCGTGAGGATAAGCAGCAACAGCTAGTTTCAGTAGTAGAAGTTGCAAACTTTTTAAATCATAAAATTTTTAATCAATAAACGGGGAATAACTGTGGCAGAACATCTCAGTGATGAGGAACAGCTAGAGAATTTAAAGCGGTGGTGGAAAGAAAATGGGCTATTTACCATTGCTGCCGTTGTTCTCTGTATTGGTGGGTATTTTGGCTGGGATAATTGGAAAGCCAATCAGCAGCAGAAAATGGAAACTGCATCGGAGCTTTATCAGCAGATGATGGAAGTGGCCATTGTTGAGCCCGGCCAAAAGGCTAATGATACACAACATCGTTTAGTTAACGAATTAGCTACACAGCTAAAGGAAGAGTTTAGTAGTAGTCAATATGCCCGCTATGGTGCATTACTCGTTGCCAAGCTTGCGGTAGAGAAAAATGACCTGGATGCGGCGGCAGAACAGCTTCGTTGGGCTCTAGATGATGCAGATGAAGGCTTAGGCCTGGTAATAAAGCTTCGTTTGGCCAAGGTAGAAGCATCTAGAGATAATATAGATCTAGCTCTTTCCATGCTCAATGGTGTCGATGCGCAAACATTGTCTTCTGCATATGCGGAGGCAAGGGGCGATTTTTACCTGATGAAAGGTGATAAAACAGCAGCCTATGAAGCATATAAACAGGCTTTAGATCTTGCTACTGACATAGATAACCGTGTAGCCCCTGTTTTGGAGCTTAAGTTAAATCAAGTAACGCCTGTGAGTGAATCAGTTCAAGACAGCTCTAGTCAGAATAACTCTGAGGGAGATGCTTGATGAATAAGTTTTTTCTTACTTTCTTTGTCATCTTGTTGTCTGGGTGTGGCCTTTTTAAGGATTATAACCCTGATGGGTTAGATGAAGATGAGTTGAAGGAACAACAAGCCAAGCCAGCAGAGTTGGTGGATTTTGCAAAGGAAGTCCAGCCGATCAAGCTTTGGTCAAAGAATGCTGTAGGTGATTATGAGTCTGTGGGCTCAGGTTTGCGGCCTGTGTTGCATGAAGGAAAGGTCTTTGTTGCAGACAGTGAAGGTAAAGTTACTGCGGTAGATGCAAATACAGGTGAAATTTCCTGGAAATTAGATTTGGAAACCTCCATTGGTGGCGGCGTTGGCGCAGGGGGAGACCTTGTTTTCGTGGGCAGTGCTGATGGTGAGGTGGTAGCTTTAGAGTCCGAAACTGGAGCAGAACGCTGGCGTAAACAGCTTTCAAGTGAAATTTTGGCAGCGCCATCAGGCAATGGTGATATTGTTGTTGCACAGGTACTTGATGGCCGGATTGTTGGCTTGGATTCACAAACGGGTGATGAGCGCTGGCAGTTTGAGGTTGATGTGCCCGTGCTCACTCTTCGTGGCACTAGCGCACCTTTGGTGAAAGGTAATACAGTCGTTACGGGGTTCTCTAACGGTAAGGTTTACGCTTTTTCTGCTGCGACTGGAGACATGATGTGGGAAAACCGTGTCACTGTTCCTCAGGGCCGTTCTGAATTAGAGCGCATAGTGGATGTTGATGGTCAGCCAATTCTTGTGAATGACGTTGTTTATGCTGTGAGTTATCAGGGCAGGGCTGGTGCTGTTAGTAGAACAGGTCGTGGTATCTGGTACCAAGATGTCAGTAGTACCAATGGTTTAGCCTATGGATTGCAGCAGGTATACGTTGCTGATATCGATGGTAAGGTCAAAGCATTACGAGCTAATAGTGGACAAGTTTTATGGAACAATGAGCAATTATCCCATCGTACACTTAATCGACCTTCTGTCGCGGGCGGTTATGTATTAGTGGCCGATTCAAAGGGTTACTTACATGTACTATCACAGACAGATGGCCGTTTCGTAGGCCGCACCAAGGTAGATGGAAGCGGTGTTAGTGCACCTATGGTGACAGATGGCGACATTCTTTATGTCTTAGATAATGATGGTGGGCTTACCGCATACAAGTTTGAATAGACGTTTCTTTTTTTGGTATAAGAGCTTTTTAGTGGAAAAGCTTTTTTAGTGTAAAATGCCGTCCCTGTCCGTAGAGGCGGCATTTCTCTTTTATGTCGAATAGTTTTTTACTACCACAATGATCAGTAATAACAGGTTTTGAATAGATGGTACCGGTAATTGCCCTGGTAGGGCGCCCCAATGTGGGTAAATCAACGCTGTTTAATCGGTTGACGAAAACCCGAGATGCTCTTGTGGCTAATTATCCAGGCCTTACTCGTGACCGTAAATACGGTGAGGGTGAAATGCATGGACGGAAGTTTATGCTGATTGATACAGGCGGTATCACCGGTGAGGAAGAGGGTATTGATACGGTAATGGCTGAGCAATCAATGCTCGCTATTGATGAAGCCGATGCTGTGCTATTTATTGTAGATAGTCGTGATGGGTTGACACCTACTGATAGACAGCTGGCTAAGTATCTTCGGGAAAAAGAGAGAAAAGTGTATTTGGTCGCCAATAAAATTGATGGCATTAACCCTGATATTGCGACGGCCGAATTTTTTGAGCTCGGTTTAGAGGATGTTTATCCTACCACTGCTACCCATGGCCGTGGCGTTAAATCATTAATGGAAGCAGTATTAGAGCCATTTCCAGAGATTGACCCAGATGCTGTTGAAGACGAAAAAGATCGAGGCATTAAGATTGCCGTGGTGGGTCGTCCTAATGTTGGAAAATCTACACTTGTGAATAGAATGCTGGGAGAAGAACGTGTTGTGGTATTTGATATGCCGGGCACAACTAGAGACAGTATTTATATTGATTACGAGCGTGAAGGTAAAAAATACACATTGATTGATACTGCAGGTATCAGGCGACGTAAAAACGTTAAACTCAGCGTAGAAAAATTCTCCATTGTTAAAACTCTACAATCAGTGAGTGATGCGAATGTTGTTGTGTTACTTATTGATGCCCATGAAGGTTTAGTTGATCAGGACATGCATTTAATGGGCAGTGCAATTGATGCAGGTAGAGCCATCGTTGTTGCGATCAATAAATGGGATGGCCTTGAGGCGGACAGCAAGGACTGGATTAAATCAGAATTAAAACGGCGTCTACGTTTTGTTGATTTTGCCGATATACACTTTATTTCTGCATTACATGGCACAGGTGTTGGTCACTTATATGAGTCCATAGAAAATGCCTATTCTGCGGCTACAGATAAGTTAGGGACCAATCGCTTAACAAAAATACTTGAAGATGCAGTGACTGTTCACCAACCTCCTTTAGTTAGAGGGCGGCGCATAAAATTACGGTATGCACATGCGGGAGGTCAAAACCCTCCGGTTATTGTGATTCATGGAAATCAAGTGGATGATATCCCTAACCACTACACCCGTTATTTGGAAAAGACATTCCGTCGAGAATTAGATCTTCATGGTACCCCGATAAGGGTGGAATACAGATCGAGTGATAACCCTTTTGCAGGAAAAAAGAACAAACTTACTTCACGCCAGGTTGCGAAGAAGCGACGTTTAATGAAACATGTCAAAAAGAAAAAATAAACGTCCCAGCCTTTAAAAACTGCCTAACCACCCTACAAATATAGATGTATATTCTTGTAAGTCCCCATGAATTTATGGGGCGGTTAGTTTGTATACCTCTGTTTTTTGACAACTTTCATTCATACCTCTAGTTATCTCCTATACTAAATTTTACTAAACCTTTTCATTTCCTTATGGCCATTTAAATGGTGGGAAGTATATTAAGTCATGACCTGTCATTGGAGCATGTCTTAGATTTTTTGATGTTTGTTTACTCCATTGTTTTTGGCTGGGTCGTTTTTTGTAGGTATTAAGCAGTATGAAAAAAATGAATTAAAAAGCCTGAATGAAAAAAATAGGAGAACACAAATGACTATAGCAAGAATCACTGAAGTGACTTCATCATCAAAAAAGAGCTTTGAAGATGCAGTAAAAAATGGCGTAGAAAGAGCGAGTAAAACGTTAAAAAACGTCAGCGGAGCTTGGGTAAAAGATCAAGAAGTGGGTGTCAAAAACGGCAAAGTAACTGAGTATCGAGTGAAACTTAAGATCACTTTTGTCTTGGAAGATTGATTGTTACTCCCGTATAGGCCTTCAGCTAAGTTGGCTGAAGGTGTCGGGCACCAATATTTTTACAATCGAAATTATCAGTGTTTGTTTAAGGAGAAAATAATATGTCTTATAAGATTGAGGAAATTGAAGGTATAGGCCCAGTAATGGCTGAAAAGCTAGCTAAAGCTGAAATTAAGACTACGAACGATTTACTTGATACGTGTAGTGATAAAAAAGGTCGTTCATCTACCTCAGAACTCACAGGTTGTTCTACGACTCAATTATTAAAATGGGTCAATATGGCCGATTTGATGCGTATATCAGGTGTGGGGCAAGAGTTTTCAGAGCTATTGGAAGCTGCGGGTGTCGATACGGTTAAAGAACTTCGCAATCGTAATGCAGCAAATCTTACTGCGGCAATGATTTCAACGAATGAAGAAAAAAAGCTAACCCGTGCCACTCCCAGTGAAAAAACTGTGCAAGGTTGGGTTGATCAGGCAAAAGAAATGAAGCCCTTGATTACTCATTAATGGGAAGTGAAGCAGTAATTAAAAATACTTGAGAAATCGTATGCCGGCTGGGTAGGTTTAGTGTTGTTTGAGCATAATTATCTTTTTAGCTAACCTCTTTAATGATGAAAAGAGATAGTCGTTGATTCTTGGAAGAGTGAAAATATCCTAATGAACAAACAATCGATTCTTATTGGCTACACTAAACCGCATTCTAGCGATAATGCCTCACCCGATGTGACAAAGATTCTATTGGATTTGAAACGTGCTAACCGTCATGGATTGATAGCAGGTGCTACGGGTACGGGAAAAACTGTTACGTTACAGGCATTGGCTGAAAGTTTTTCTAGTTGTGGCGTACCCGTATTTCTTGTCGATGTTAAAGGTGATGTTTCTGGTATCAGTCAGGCTGGAAAATCTCATCCAAAAATTAATGAACGGTTAGATATTCTTGGGTTTCCTAAGAATCCATGGAAGGGGTCACCAACAATTTTTTGGGATCTTTATAGCCAACAAGGGCATCCAGTTAGAGCAACAATTTCTGATATGGGACCTTTGCTTTTGGCGCGCTTACTTGATTTAAATGACACTCAGCAAGGGATGTTGGATATTGCCTTTGCTGTGGCAGATGATCAGGGGTTGTTACTTCTAGATCTAAAAGATTTACGTTCAATTTTGCAGTATATCTCTGATCATGGGGCTGAACTGAGAAGTACCTATGGCAATGTTTCATCAACATCTGTTGGTGCAATACAGCGGCGCTTACTGAGCTTGGAACGCAGTGGTGCAAAATCATTTTTTGGTGAGCCAATGCTTGAGCTTTCAGATTTAATGAATCTTGATGAGAGTGGCTCGGGTTACATCAATGTGTTGTCGGCTAATAAATTGGTACAGGAACCTACTGTTTATTCGACACTATTGTTGTGGTTGTTATCTGAGTTATTTGAAGAATTGCCAGAAATAGGTGACCCGGAAAAACCCAAGCTTGTTTTATTTTTTGATGAAGCGCACCTGATGTTTAAAGATGCGCCAAAAGCGCTATTGGAAAAAATTGAGCAGGTGGTGCGATTGATTCGTTCAAAAGGTGTGGGCGTCTATTTCATTACTCAAAGTCCCGGTGATATTCCAGACAGTGTCTTAGCTCAGCTGGCCAACCGTTTTCAGCATGCACTTAGGGCTTACACCCCAAAGGAACAAAAAGTCGTCAGAGTGGCAGCAGACACCTTTCGGTCAGATGGAAGCTTTTCAGTACAAGAGGCTATTAGTCAGATGGGGGTAGGGAAGCGTTAGTTTCGACCTTGATGCGCGATGGTACACCTTCCTTCGTCACAAGGACGTTAATCAAACCACCAGTTTCACGTATTGGGCCAGCAAGTGAGTCCGAGTGTGATGTCGTTAAAGCTGCAAGCCCTTATGTGGGTAAATATGAAGCAAGTCTGGATCGTCAATCTGCATTTGAAAAGTTATCTGAGCGCGCCCAAAAAGCTGCGGAAGAGGCTGAGAAGAATGCATCATTAGAAAGTAGGAAGTACGAGTCACAAAAAGTTCCAAAAAAATCCAGAGGTCGTCAACGTCAGGGTATTTTGGAGACATTTGCCAAGAGTGTTGCTAGGAGTCTCGGTGGACGGGCCGGTCGCTCGTTAATTCGTGGGGTCCTTGGGTCATTATTTAAAGGGCGCTAATTCTAAAAAACTAAATGAACTGGTTAGGTTTATACAGCAATAGAGGAAGACAAAATGGATTTATTACAATTAGGCACCCAGTTGTTAACAAACTATTTTAAAGGTGATGTATCTAGTGATAATGCATCAAATGCCTTGTCCGGGTTATTAGGTGATGGCCAAGGTGGTCTAAATATTATGGATATCGTCAGTAAGATGACCAGTAATGGCGGTCTGTCTAGTATTGTTGGAAGTTGGCTGGGAGATGGTGAAAATGATGGGATACAAGCTGGACAGTTACAGGAGCTGTTTGGGAATAATGCACTATCATCCTTTTCTCAATCCTTAGGGCAAACTCAGGAAAGGGCAACGGAAGGCTTAGGGAATATGCTTCCACAGCTAATTGATAAGAGTAGTTCTGGTGGCAACCTTTTTTCTAATGATGGTGGGTTTGATAATGCCTTTGACCTGGCAAAAAAACTGTTTTAACAGTTTATATTTAGGCAACAGCCATTTCTGTAGTTTTTATTAAAAGCTGATAGCTACTAACAAAATCTGCTACCGTTCCTTTTGCTTTAGGGTGGAAGTAGCGGTGCCAGAATTTACCAAGCTCTACGATATTGTTTGCTTCGGGTAGTTTCTGTCCACAGCGACGGTAAATCATCCAGGCTATTGCTGTGGCGTATTTTAGATTGGTAATTAACTCGCCATGAGGCGCCCTTAAAAAACTGTGTTGTCCAGCCATTCCCCTCACTTCACTGGCAAGAGCGGGATTGTTGATTAAGTATTTATCCCATACTGCCCGATGCATTGCCGGGGTAATATGATATAGCCCAACACGCCTGCCTTTGTTCCACCCTCCCAAACCAGACTCCTGAGCAGCAGTACCTAACAACAGGTTTTCAGCAGCTTGTGACCAATCATTTAGATAATTCAAAGTGTCTCTAATGACCAGGTGGCGAAGATCGTCAGCAGTAAAGATCATGACCTAACTCCAAAATTATTGGTTTGGTATTATTTATAAATAATTATTTGTTTATTTTTTAACAGGTTATATTAATATTTTCAACTTAAATTCATAAAAATATTGTAACTTTCTAGGTTTTTATACAGATGTGTATGTTTTTTGATCAATTGAGTGTGGCGAATGAAATGATTCAGCTGAATAGTTTGTTAGGTGTGGTCTTAGACCTGTAGAGATGTTTGCAATATGATTAGTGCACATTAAGTATTTATACAAGCAAATGGCGGTATCGATGTGGTACTTAATACTGAAAGTATAAGCCGTTGGATTGATGAAGAATGGAAGATCAAATATCAATAAGGATGAGCCATGATAAGAGCAATGATTCGTAGTGTCATTTTCCTCGTGCTGCTTTGTTCTGTGGGCGGTTATCTGTTTTATTTAAAGACAGGAACATGGCCAATACCAAGCCAATTACTTACTTCTAGTGGTTCCGGCGATGGTCGGATTGACCTAAGACGTCTATCTGATATGCCTTCCCTGAATAGTGTGAAAGCAGATGAGCAGCCTGAAAAAATTACTAAATGGCAAGATGAAAAAGGTGTATGGCATTTTTCAAATGAGTAATTGTGCTGTAAACCAGTAGCTCAATGAAAAAGTAATTCAGAAGGGATAGAGGGCATTCTTGTATTAATCAAACCAGCTTTTTAGTTTTTTACTGGCTAATGCTTTAACGTCATCATCAATGTATTGAGAAATAGTTGCCACTGCAGCAGCAATGGCAGCCATATCATCGGTATAGCCAGTTATAGGTATAAAATCAGGGATCGCATCGGTAGGTAGAATAAAATAGGCGAGGGCACTGTAGACGGCTGTTTTTGCCCATATCGGAGTTTCCGGGCGCCTTGCTGCATAGTAAAGCCAAAGGCTTTTTTCAACGAGCTCACGTCCGGCTGTTTTGGCCGAGAGTTTCAGCTTAATCCAGAAGTCAGCACCAGAGTATCGTTTCTTGGTATCAGCCCCATAAGCTGGATAGGCTTGCTCATCCGCATTTTCAATCATCTGATAAGATTAACCTGATTCTCGCCATTGTCAAAACTTAACGATTAGAAATGAATCAGGTTGATTTTAATTTATTGATTTATAATATATTTTTTTGTTTTGTAAGTATTCGTAGGGTTACATCTGCTCCATAACATCTATACCCAAAAGTTCTAAACCTTTGCTTAAGGTTTCAGCAACTATATGGCTAAGAGCTAAGCGGCTTTCTTTAACCTCTGGTTCGATATCTGCTTTTAAAATAGGACAGTGTTCATAGAATGTCATATAAGCACTGGCAATTTCATAAAGGTAATTACAAAGAATATGAGGGTAAGCTTCGTCAGCAACTTGCTGCAGAATTTCTCCAAACTGTACCAGTTTAAGTGCCAATGCTTTTTCTTTGTTTTCTGTAATGTTGATATTGCCATTAAATGTTGAAACATCTAATTCTGCTTTTCTAAAGATACTTTTAATACGGGTATAGGCATATTGAAGATAGGGTGCTGTGTTACCTTCAAAATTCAACATTGCGTCCCAGTCGAATATATAGTCATTAGTACGGGTTTTGCTCAAGTCTGCATATTTAACAGCACCAATACCTACTTTTTGCGCGATTCCAGCAATATCTTCATCACTAGCTCTCGGATTTTTATCTGCAACCAGTTTAGACGCGCGTTCAACAGATTCTTTCAGTAAATCTGTGAGTTTGACTGTGCCACCCGAGCGGGTTTTGAACGGCTTGCCATCTTTACCCATCATAGTGCCAAATGGGTGATGTTCTAGAAGAATACTTTCATTCACAAAACCAGCTTTTTTAGCCAGTGTGAACACTTGTTTCATATGTAAAGATTGGCGAGCATCAATGAAATATAAAACTCTGTCGGCGTTTAAAATATTACTGCGGTAACGCAAGGCAGCCAGGTCTGTCGTGGCATAGAGATAACCACCTCCTGATTTTTGCACAATCACTGGACTTGGATTACCCTTTTTATCTGCCAGCTCTTCTAAAAAGGCAACCTGAGCACCTTGATCTTCTACAATCAATTGTTGCTGTTTCAGATCGTTGATGACCTTAGCTAGATCGTCGTTATAAGCGCTTTCAGGTTTAATATCTGTATGTTGTAGTGTGACATTAAGATCACGATAAATAGCTTCACTGTGGGCAACAGAAGTATTGATAAATTGTTTCCACAGGGTAAGGCAGTGGTTGTCACCAGATTGCAGTTTAACGACGTAATCACGGGCTTTTTCTGCGAAACCTGGATCTTCATCAAAGTGCTTTTTCGATTGTTGATAAAAAACTTCCAAATCACCAAGGGCTAAGTCTGCTTGCTCACCTTCTCCCAATTGTTCTTCCAGTTCAGCGATCAGCATGCCAAATTGAGTACCCCAATCACCCATGTGATTTTGGCGAATCACTTTATGGCCAAGGTATTCCAGTGTTCTTGCTACAGCATCACCAATAATAGTACTGCGAAGGTGCCCAACATGCATTTCTTTGGCGAGATTGGGGGATGAGTAATCGACGACGATAGTTTTTTCTTCTACTTCTGATCTTCCTAATGGTTGATCGGATTGCTTTTGTAATTGCTCACCTAAAAATGAGGGTGATAGGTGGATATTGATAAACCCCGGTCCGGCAATCTCCATATTGTCAGCGATGTCAGACAAGTCGAGATTTTCTATGATTTTTTGAGCAAGTTCTCTCGGGTTGGTTTTAAGCTTCTTGGCCGCTCCCATGGCACCGTTAGCCTGAAAATCACCAAACTCTGGCCGAGTACTGATGGTAATATTGGCTGGGCAATTATCTGGTATGTCAGCTGCTTTCATCGCAGCTCGAACACGTTGTTCAAGTAAAGTTTTAATGCTCATATAGGGTCAAATATTTGTAAGGGTCGGTTAGTAAAGCCAAGATTCTTTGGCGCAAGCCTAGTGAGTAAAATGATCAGTGTTTATTTTTTTAAATACGTTTTTTAGACTTATATACACAGAATTCATCTTTTAATGTGGATTGTGTGTAATTGTAATCTTCTAGGTATGAAAAGTCAGTGCTGGGATAGAGGTATTGATGGAATAGAGGGCCATTACTATAGTCATATATAGGCTGTTCTTATGTAGCTAACTACTTAATATGGTGCTTTCTAATGGGAGCTCGTTATTGAGTGTGTGTAGAATATGGGAATCTAGTACTTCTATTTGTATGTTGCCAACTTAAATATAAATTAAATGGCCTTAATTGGAAGAGCGATGAGTAAGGTTTTGATGGATCAGGTATTTACTAATCAGACACCTACAAAGCAGATAACTCCAAATGAGATATCGTTAAACTCTGTGCAACTATTAGAACAGGGGATGGACTTAATGCTTTATGGGCTGGGGACGGTCTTTATTTTTTTAGCTGTCCTTGTTACTGCGATTACACTGATATCTTTTATTATTCATAAGTTTTGGTCTGATAATGGGGCAGTGGAAACATTGCCTGAACAGAGTGCCCCCCCCTTAAAAATTCGAAGTGGCGATACATTATTAAAAATCCTCCAAAATGCCATTGACCAACATCGTAATCGTCATTAAGTGAAAGAAATGTTCATGGAGTAAGAATAGATATGGCTGATTTGAATACACCACTTGGTATTACCGAAGTTGTCCTGCGAGATGCGCATCAGTCATTGTTCGCAACTCGAATGCGTATCGACGATATGCTTCCTATAGCAGAAAAGCTTGATCAAGTAGGTTATTGGTCCATAGAGAGTTGGGGAGGCGCTACCTTTGATGCTTGTATTCGATACCTAGGCGAAGATCCTTGGGAACGAATTCGTGAGCTAAAGAAAGCGATGCCGAACACGCCCCAGCAGATGTTGATTCGAGGTCAAAATATCCTGGGCTATCGTCATTATGCTGATGATGTTGTAGAAAAGTTTATCGAGCGAGCAGCCATTAATGGTGTCGATGTCTTCAGGGTATTTGATGCCATGAATGATCAGCGTAACCTCGAGACTGCACTTAAAGCAGTAAAAGCACAGGGAAAGCATGCCCAAGGTGCAATGTCCTTCACCATTAGCCCTGTTCATACGATTGACCGCTGGGTAGATATGGGCAGGGCCATAGAGGATATGGGAGCCGATTCCATTTGTATTAAGGATATGGCAGGTTTGTTAAAGCCTTATGTAGGGTTTCATTTGGTTTCTAAATTAAAAGAAGCTTGCAATATCCCCATTCATTTACATTGCCATGCAACCACTGGTCTTTCGACAGCGACGATTCTGAAATGCGTAGAAGCAGGAATAGATAATGTCGATACTGCTATTTCCTCTATGTCCATGACATCTGGTCATTCTGCAACAGAATCTGTTGTGTCGATTCTTGATGAAACTCGAAGAGACACGAAACTGGATATACATTTACTTGAAGAGATTGCGGGATATTTTCGTGATGTGAGAAAGAAGTACAGTGACTTTGAAGGTTCTTTACGTGGCGTGGATTCCCGCATTCTGGTGGCCCAGGTGCCAGGCGGCATGTTGACCAATATGGAGCGTCAACTTTCAGAGCAGGGAGCTATGGACCAATTGGATGATGTGCTTAAAGAAATCCCCAGAGTGCGAGAGGACTTTGGGTACATCCCTCTGGTAACACCGACGTCTCAGATCGTGGGTAGTCAGGCTGTGCTTAATGTATTAACTGGAGAGCGTTATAAGAGTGTATCCAAAGAAACCAAGGGCGTAATGCGAGGGGAGTATGGTGCAACACCAGCACCAGTGAACCCAGAGTTACAAAAAAACATTCTGGAAGGGGAGGAGCCGATTAACGGTCGACCTGCTGATTTGCTGCCTCCTGAGTTAGCTATATTAACGACAGAACTTAATGATCTGGCGAGTGAGCAGGACATCGCATTGGCCGGTGGAGAAAAGAGAATTGATGATGTACTCACTTATGCTTTGTTCCCCCAAGCAGGGTTAAGGTTTCTTAAAAATCGTGGTGAGCCGGGTGCTTTTGAAGTAGCTCCTGGCAGTGATGAGAAAGTTGAACAGGACTCAACGAAAGCAGATAAAGAAATTTATACGGTCGTATTGGAAGGAATTAGCTATACCGTGAGTGTTTCAGAAGGTGGAGATATTGACGGGATTGTACCTATAAGCGATATGGATATGTGGGCTGATAGAAGGGACGATGATCCAGGGGCTTCGGATACTGATGCTGCCCATGTTAATACAACGGGCTCACCTATTTCTGCTCCTCTTACAGTGCCTATTGGCGGGAACATTATTAAAGTCCTTGTAACTCCTGGGCAACGTGTGGAAGAGGGTGAAGAGGTTGTTATCCTGGAGGCTATGAAAATGGAGACACCAGTTTGTTCACTCCAAGCTGGTGTTATAGAAAACATTCTAGTCAAAGAAGGTGATTCTGTTTCTGTTGGGGATTGCTTACTTACAATTGCTGTTGCTTAAGTAAGAAGATAAAAGGTAGAAAAAGAATGAAGATCGGAAATTCAGGAAGTTGTAGAAGCTTTAGAATTAGAAGGAACAGGGCTTAATGGAAAAGCTGTTTGATTTATGGCAACACTCAGGGCTGAGCCAGATGTCCTGGGGGGCCGGCATCATGATCGCTGTAGGGTTACTCCTTTTGTATCTTGCCATTCGTAAGGGGTTTGAGCCCCTGCTACTCGTTCCCATAGGATTCGGTACTATTTTGGTCAATATTCCTGGTGCGAGTTTTGATGTTGCGCCCATTTATAACGCATTGGGCCATATGGAGCAGCCAGGCGGCTTGCTGTTTTACATTTATCATGTGGGTATTGAGACAGGTGTTTTCCCCTTATTCATTTTTATGGGGGTAGGTGCCATGACAGATTTCGGTCCTATGCTAGCGAATCCACGTACGTTATTTCTTGGTGCAGCAGCGCAGTTTGGTATTTTTGCCACGGTTATGGGCGCTATCGGTTTAAGTTACTTTGGCATTCTGGACTTTAGTATTAAAGATGCTGCTTCTATTGGCATTATTGGCGGCGCAGATGGGCCTACCGCTATTTATGTATCTAGCCTGTTGTCTCCTGATTTGCTCGGTGCGATTGCCGTGGCAGCTTATTCCTATATGGCTTTAGTTCCTATCATACAACCGCCAATAATTAAGTTGTTAACGACGAAGAAAGAACGTCAGATCAAAATGGAGCAACTTCGTACTGTTTCTACTAAGGAAAAAATAGTTTTTCCGCTAGCTCTATTGTTACTTGTTGCTTTATTGCTACCAACAGCCGCACCCTTATTAGGGATGTTCTGCCTTGGTAATTTGATGAGAGAATGTGGGGTAGTCACACGGCTCAGTGATACCGCACAAAATGCGTTAATTAATACGGTGACTATTTTTTTGGGCTTGGGCGTAGGGTCAAAAATGAGCGCAGACAAATTTCTTAATGCTGAGACTTTGGGTATTTTACTTCTGGGCGTGCTGGCTTTTTGTATTGGTACAGCTAGTGGAGTATTAATGGCTAAAATGATGAACAAGCTGGGGAAGCATCCCATAAATCCATTAATTGGTTCTGCTGGGGTCTCCGCAGTACCCATGGCTGCTCGCGTATCTAATAAAATGGGATTACAAGAAAATCCTCATAACCATTTGTTAATGCATGCCATGGGGCCAAATGTGGCAGGTGTTATAGGCTCTGCTGTTGCCGCAGGTGTCATGATTAGTTTAGTCGGAGCTTAGTAAAATGCTGGTCCAAGATCAAATTACAGCCAAGCTGGTGGATGCTTTAGAGCCAGACCACTTATCTGTAGAAAATGAAAGTTATAAGCATTCTGTTCCACCTGACTCTGAAACACACTTTAAAGTTGTTGTTTCCAGTGAAAAGTTTACTGGAAAGCGGGCTGTTCAACGACATCAGCTGGTGTATGGTTTATTGCAAGATGAAATGACTGAAGGTGTACATGCTTTAGCTTTACACACCTATACACCAGAAGAGTGGACTGCAACAGCCAATGCTCCAGATTCTCCGAATTGTATGGGTGGCAGTAAAGAAAATAATTAGATCTAATAAGATCATTAAAAAATTGAGAGGTAAATAATGGAAGTAATAATGCGTACAGCTATTCTATTTATGGCATTTTTCATTTCTGGGATGGCAAATGCTGGTGGCGAAAATGAGTCCAGTATTAACTCTGGCACTAAAGTTTATTTCCTTTCACCTACAGATGGTGAAACGGTGACTAATCCAGTGGTTGTCCGGTTTGGTTTGTCAGGTATGGGAGTTGCTCCAGCGGGTGTTGCCAAAGAAAACACAGGGCACCACCATTTATTAATTGATTTGGAAACTTTGCCCGATCTGACAAAACCAATTCCCAGTGATAAAAACCATCGGCATTTTGGTGGTGGTCAGACAGAGGTAGTATTGGAACTTACTCCTGGTGAGCATCATTTGCAGTTACTTTTAGGTGACTATGCTCATACGCCACATAACCCTCCTGTAGTATCGAAACAGATAAAAATATTGGTTAAATAATGATGTAGCCTTAGGTTTAGTGGGGTTTATTTAATCCAGATCAATTCGCCAAAGCACTACTACTGTTTTAATTCTCCTGAAAATTAGTACTACTACTTTTGGAGAAAGTAAATGGAAAACAAAAGAGCTTTGACTCTGGCAATGAACTCTGTATTGGCTGCTGGCCTTTTATTTGGTGCGGCCAGTGTAAGCGCTTATGAAGCGGGCGATTTTATCGTTCGAGCTGGTGCCGCACAGGTTGACCCTAATGATGATAGTGATCCGCTTAAGTTGAATGGTGGTGTATTGCCTGGGACTGAAGCAGAAGTAGATGATGATACTCAGTTAGGATTAACTTTTACTTATATGGTCACCGATCATATTGGTGTTGGACTGCTGGCTGCAACCCCATTTGACCATGACCTAGAGGCAGATTTGAGTGGTTTGAGTTTAGGTAAAGTAGATGCCGGCTCGTCAAAACATCTACCACCTACTGTTACTCTCCAATATTTTCCAATGGATTCTGCATCAAAATTTCAGCCTTATATTGGTGTAGGTGTTAACTACACTAAATTCTTTGATGAAGATGTAGACAGTGAATTAGAAACTACTTTGGGCTTGACTGGCGGTGAACTAGAAGTTGATGCTTCTTGGGGTTGGTCTGCACAAATTGGTTTTGATTATCAAATAGATGATCACTGGTTGATAAATGCTTCTGTTTGGTACATTGACTTGGATACTGAAGCAGAATTTAAATTTGACCAGCCTGTTGTAATCGATACTGATGTAGATATTGATCCTATGGTTTATATGATCGCTATTGGTTATAAGTTTTAAAGTTTAGACTTTGTTTGAAATGAAAAAAGCCGGGATTTTCCCGGCTTTTTTCATTGTTCTAATTCACTATTTTTTTATAAATTAGATCTAATAATTAATTAGCCAAGTTGCGTAATTGGTCTATGTTCAAAATTTCAATTTCTTTCTTATCTACAAGTAAGATATCTTGTTTTTGAAAGCGGCCAAAAACACGGCTAACGGTCTCTACTGTGAGACCTAAATAGTTGCCAATATCTGCTCGTGACATGGGCAATCTAAAACGTACTCCAGAAAGTTTTCTCCGTAGGTTTCGATTTGAAATACTAAGTAAAAGAGTGGCCACTCGCTCTTCAGCTGTATTTTTGCTCAGCAGAGTAATGAGGCTTTGATCATTGGTAATTTCTTTGCTCATGAGTTGGAAAAAATGCCGTTGAAGCGAAGGGATGGCAATACTCAACTCTTGTAGATTGGAAAAAGGAATCTCACATACCGCAGCTGTTTCCATGGCAATAGCTGAATTGGTGTAGTGGTTGTGAGCAATACCATCCATGCCAAAAATCTCACCAGGTAAATGAAACCCTGTTACTTGTTCCTGACCTTCATTGGTAACCGTGTAGCTTTTTACTGATCCACTTCGTACAGCAAATACAGATTTGAATTCTTCTCCAGCGTGGTAAATATGCCCCTCTTTTTGTAGAGGGCGCCCACGTTGTACAATTTCATCAAGTTGGCTAATTTCTTTTGTTTGTAATGCCAAGGGTAGGCATAGTGCATTCATGCGGCAGTCGCCACAATTAACCTCGGTATTATGGGGGCACTTGGCATCCATTAACGTCACATCTCACGTTGATTGAGGCAAGCATTATATCGGCGTTATTGATCTAGGTCATCTGAAGTAAGGCTTTTTCTGTTGAAAAAATGTCTTTTTTAGTAGGCTTGAAGAGAGTTGCATATTTCTCGAATATGATTTAATCCATTGTTTTTAATATAAAAATAATTTCCTTTTCTATACATCCATCCATTTTTACAAGCGTTACTTAAGGTTTCTTGAATATTTTTAAAAGTAATCGATTCATTTTGTGTGTTTGGAAGCTGAATTTGGTGTAGGCAATAGAGTTGCTGAGCTAACTCCCAAGTGTGCATGGACTCCTTAGTTAGATGTTGTCCGCTACAACAAATGGGCAATTTGCCTTTGGTGAGATTAGCTACATATTCTGTTTTTTTGGGTACATTTTGATAATAAGCATGCCCAACTTTTCCAATTGCACCAATACCTATACCAAGCCAATCTTCAATTCCCTGGTGCGATATTCCAGCATTTGGTATGTACTGTAACTTGTTTTTTTGTTTTGAGCGGGCAAGTGGATGACCTTCTTTAACAAAAAAACGATCTCCAAGGAGTATATAGCCCCGTTTTTTCATATCCTTTGAAATTTTATCAAGAGGAATTGCATCACTTATTTCTGCTTTAAGGCCAATAATTTCTATTAGTGAAACCTTGTTATTGGAGAGTAAATGAAGCCATCGGTTTAGTTTAGATTGATCAATTGTGCCAGTGTTTAGGTGGCAATGAATATCACGGAAGTTAAATTGTTTAATTAGTTTAAGTGCTGTTTCAACCTCAGTTTCTTTTGGGGTTGTTTGGATATCTAAGTTCAAAGATAACGTCGTAAATCTTAAACCTTTCATTAAGGCCAAGTTATTTTCATTAATATCATTTAAAGAGCATTCAAAACCATACTCACTATAACTATCTTCATCCATTTGAAAGTGGGAGGCAGTTAAAAATGAAATCTCGGTTATTTCTGCAGAACTTAAGCTATATAAAGGCGTACCCCTTAACCAGGTTTGTTGTGCTTTGCATGAACCAAACTTTTCAGCGTAGAGGCTTATTTCCTTTATAAGGAGATGAGAGTAATCAGGCCCCAGGTTTTTGGGGATGTATAAGCTAAGTGCAAGAGGGAGATTGTTTTTTTCTTCATTAAATAGCATTTCTGGCTTACAGGAAGTCAAAGGCCCTAATAATGTAGAATCAGCTTTAGAGTTCATTCTAAAGGCTGGTTTTGCTCTCAATGTTCTCTCCTAGCTGTAAAATTTTTACCTGAGGCTAAAACACTAATGGTTGCCAGAACCCTGAAACATGATGTGGGTCAAGTTCACGTGGGGTTTATAAGTAAAAGGTAGTTTATAGGTAGGTATTGCCTGCTCTTCCTATGGTACCTAGCTTTCTTTGTTAGATGGCCATAGTTCTTTTAGACGATCATCTCGCCCACACCGGTAGCGGTAATATTTATAGCTTAAAGAGTTATTGATGTAATAATCTTGGTGATATTCTTCAGCAGGGTAAAATTTACTAGCAGGTCTAATCGTTGTAACAATTTTACCTTTTAGGACGTTACTTTTTTTAAGTGCATCAAGGCTTTTTTCAGCAGTTTTCTTTTGTTTTTCATCAATGTAGAAAATAGCACTCAGGTATTGGCTGCCATTGTCACAAAATTGCCCACGATTATTGAGAGGGTCTATATTGACCCAAAAAACATTCAAGAGTTTTTCGTAGCTCATTTTTTCTGGGTCATAAACAATTTCTACGACTTCTACATGACCAGAGCGGCCACTGGAAACATCATAATAGGTTGGGTTCTCCTGATGGCCACCGGTATAGCCAGAGGTAGTGCTTATGACACCATCAAGTTTGTCAAAAGGGGGTTCCATACACCAAAAACAGCCGCCAGCAAAAATGGCTCTTTCTGTGCCTGAGTTTTCAGAATCAGCGATAGCAGGGCTAATCAATAGTGAGATGATGATTAGTAATAAGGATTGTTTCAGCATAAGTGACCAGGTTATTTTGTCTGAGTTGAGGAATGATCATTTGACAGAAACAGAGCCTAGGGGTTCATTTGTTTAATGGTATAACCTGAGAGATAAGGGATTTATTGCGCAAAAATAGTGGCTAACCCAGAAGACAGAAATAACAGTGAACCCAGCCATATTATCTTGGGTGTATGGATAGGATGGTTGTTGATTTTATAAAGTGCTGTGGTAATGATAAGTGCCAGCAATGGCCAAAATGCATTAATTACTACTGTTGGAATAACGCCAAGTTTATCAAGGCCGGTAAAAAAAAGGCTGTAGGCTAGATAAAAACTGATAATTCCATGGAGTAAGAAAGGGATATTTGCTGTGGGAAGTTGGAATCGTATTTTCCCAATTAATGTCAGAAAAATCACAATTGGTAATAAAAATAATGCCCCGTAGCAAAGGGCATAAAAGTTGGCGGTAAAGCCTCCATAGTTGCCAACACCATATTTCATGGATATTTCACCTAAAGACCACAATAGGGCTGTAGTAATACCTAGGGCGGCACCCGCAAGGGATACATCTTTTTTTAATCCTGCATAGATATAGGTTCCAATTCCCATAAATAAAAATAGTAAGCCCAGTGCACTAAAAGACCCTTGCATTGCAACTGGCAAGAAAGCCAAAGCAAGTAATAGCGTAAGCCCCGGCTTTGCTTTGGAAAACTGTGAGGCCAGTTCAATTCTATCTTTAAATAGCAGCCCAGCTAAGTATTAACTACCAGTGGCTAAGGGGTAAGTGAGAATTCCTGCGGCAACAAGATATAAAGATTGATGATGGGGTTGAAAGTTGACTGTTTCATCAATTCCAAATAAATAAGCACAAATAGCACCTGTTGCTATGGCGTAGAACAATGGCCATAAAATATCAAAGGGTGAGTCATCTGAGATTTTCTTTAAGCCAATATTCAATATGCGTACAGAAATAGCCCATAACAAGGCACTAAAGATAGGGTAAAAATATACCGGCATCACAAAGCCCAATAGCTAATAAGTAAAGTAATTCTAGGACTAGAACAGTGATAAATGCTGAAAAGGGAATTTTTCTCCTTTTCTTCACATAGATATCCTGCTCGTTGGTGTTTAACGGGTTGTCGCTGGTGCTAAAACCAGATGAAGCCAAGGCTTGCTGAATATCTGGAAACCACAGTCTGAAGCCAACATACATGAGTACAGTGAGGCTGAGGGTGCCGAGAAAATACTGTAGAAGGCAAAGAAAAAAACCATGGACATCATCATAGCGACCACGGCACTGTATCTGGGGTTCGAGGTGACTTGATAGAAATATTGCAGTGCCACATGGCGAACAGATTTAGAGACAAATTTATTAAAGGTGGTGTCGAGCGAATCCACAGAAATCAAAAAACAGATAAATGAGATGATTCCAAAAATGGAGGAGAGGGAAAGCATAATAATTTCCCAAAGGTCCAGGGACAGCGCACCTCCATGGTAATTTGTTATCACATCAGAGGATTTATCCAGAATCAATGTAACGATAACCATAAACAACGCAGCGACTTCTACACTCATTGAGGATTTACGGCGAAATGCCTCATTTAATGGCGCGCCCTCATCACTGTTTGGTGACAAAAACTCATTAACGACATAAGTATGTTCGCTGTCAGATTTTGTTACCTCAAAATAACGATCCGTTTTTTTCTTGCTATCATCTAGGTGGTCTTCTGATCGGTTTCCCTGCCATTGCACAGCGCAGAGTGTTAAAAAGCGGCGCAGACTTTGTACCGCATATTCGTAACCGTGATCAGGTTTGAGTGTGCCGTCGTGTAGGGTTTCACTGGGTTGAAACGATGATTTGAAGTAGACGTGCCACTGTCAGAGGAAAATTGTCAGCATCAGAATAAACAAACCACGCCGCCAGTGATCGATAGTATTTATTTCAAATAATGAGGCACAACGGTCAATAAACTCTCCTGCTGTACAGGCGGGGGCATCAAGAAAAACCTGAGGTAAACCGATAAAAATTAGTGAATAAAGCAATGCGGCAGAAAACACTGCAACAAAAATTTTCTTATTAAAGACCACGGTTACAGGGTCTTTTAGACTCGTGTATAAACGTAACCTTGTTGTTTCTGGACAATCCATGTGTACAGTTCTTTTTATTAAAGGATTTACTAAAAGAGTTAGGCTGTTAAGTTAGTTGTTATTTAGATTACCACATTAAATCATCAGGAATTTTAAAGTCTGCGTAGTAATCGTCATCATCAGTATTATCCGTACTGGCTTCGTTTTGAACAATAACGATGGTTTCATCTCGTTGTTTGATTTTATCGGCAACTCCAGCGGGCACTAGTTCAAATGGATCATTTTGATGGTCTACCAAGCGAACAATAGCAATGGAGCCTTTACTGAGTAGGTTATGTTGTTGTTCAGTTACATATATTTTTTTGATCTTTTTGCCATCGGTGAATTGATAACTGGATTCACCTTTACTGCGGTCAATACGATTGACCTCAATGAGCTGTTTGATTTGTGCTGCGATGGCCTTTTGTTCTGCAGCATGTTCCTTTTGGCGGTTAAGTTCGCGGTCGCGGGCAGATTTTTCGGCTAAAGCCTGTTTTGCCAGCTCTTTGGTTTCATCTTTCTGGGGTTGTCCTTTATTGGCCTGTTTGTTTTTTTTACGTTTTTCCTGCTCTGCTTGTTTGGCTTTTTTCTTATCGACAATACCGGCTTTGAGGAGCTGTTCTTGAAGTGAGGCCATCAGTACATTCCTGAGCGTTGGTTATTTGATCTGTTTGGATTGTATTAATAGAGGATTCGGAGAGTATAGCTGCTCAAGCTGGAAGCTCAACTTGAGCAGTGATGACGATTTCGTTAAGACAAAATCTTCTCTAGGGCATCGTTCAAATGACTGACAGTTCGATCGACATTGTGGAGTTTGTCTAATCCAAACAGCCCAATCCTGAATGTTTGGAAACCTTCTGGCTCATCACATTGCAGGGGCACACCAGCAGCAATTTGTAGACCTTCGGCCATAAATTTTTTGCCGTTGTGAATATCGTTGTCATCGGTATAGCTGACCACTACGCCTGGGGCTTGAAATCCTTCAGCAGCAACACTTTTGAATCCTTTACTGGTAAGTAGTGCTCGGGCTTTTTGTCCCAGTTCCAGTTGCTCTTGCTTTACTTTATCAAAGCCATAGGCTTCTGTTTCCTTCATAGTATCGCGGAATTTTAATAGGGCATCTGTGGGCATGGTGGCGTGATAGGCATGGCCGCCATTTTCATAGGCTTCCATAATTTGTAGCCATTTTTTTAAGTCGCAGGCAAAACTACTGCTTGTTGTATTATCAATTTGCTTCCTGGCATTCTCTCCAAGCATGACCAGAGCGCTACAAGGTGAGGCGCTCCAGCCTTTTTGAGGAGCACTTATCAGAATATCTACACCGCAGTCTTTCATATCGACCCAGAGGGTTCCGGAAGCAATACAATCCAGAACAAATAGTCCACCTACAGAATGGGTGGCGTCAGCGAGGGCACGAATATATTCATCAGGTAGCAACATGCCTGAGGCTGTTTCCACATGAGGGGCAAAAACCATCTCGGGTTTTTCTGATTTGATTCTAGCCACCACTTCATCAATAGGTGCTGGAGCAAGGGAAGGGCATTGCAGGTCTGAATCAACGGGTTGGGCTTTCATCACCGTAATCTCAGAGGCGATATTGCCCATTTCAAGAATTTGGCTCCAACGGAAACTGAACCAGCCATTGCGAATGACTAGGCATTTTTTATTGGTAGCGAACTGTCGAGCAACTGCTTCCATGCCATAGGTACCGCCACCAGGAACAACCACAACCGCATTTGCGTTGTAGACTTGTTTTAGGGTGCTAGATATATCGTTCATCACGCCCTGAAAACTTTTTGACATATGGTTCAGTGAGCGATCTGTAAATACCACTGAGTATTCAAGTAATCCATTGGGATCTGTATCAGTTAGTAAACCGGGCATTGGGTACTCCTTTTGCTTTGTTTCACCGTGCTAATAGCATTTCTCTTTATTCGGATTGGGATCCGCATTAGTTTAAATCAGTTGTATTAATTAAAAACCAGCCACTTGACCATTTTCTACTTGGCTGGAGAGGTATTCTTCATAGCTACCTTGGAAATCTAACAGTTGTTGATCTTTAATTTCAATCACTCTGTTAGCCAGAGAGGACACAAACTCTCGGTCATGGCTAACAAAGATCAATGTACCTTCATAGTGCTCTAGTGCCAGGTTTAAGGCCTCGATGGCTTCCATATCCAAGTGGTTTGTCGGTTCATCCATAAGCAATATGTTGGTATCCATCATCATTAACTTGCCGAATAACAATCGGTTTTTCTCTCCACCAGAGCAGACACTGACTTTCTTTTTAAAGTCATCTGCTGAGAATAATAAGCGGCCCAGGGTGGCGCGTACAATTTGGTCATCATGGCTGGGCTTGCGCCACTGACTCATCCAATCAAATAGATTTAAGCTGCCTTCAAAGTCTGCCGTGCTGTCCTGAGGGCAATAGCCAAGTGTTGCGTTTTCCGACCACTTGATTGTTCCTTCATTGGCTGCAAGCTCATTCATCAGGCAGCGGAGAAAGGTGGTTTTACCTGCTCCGTTTTCACCAATAACAGCCAGTTTAGTGCCCGCATCCAGAATTAAATTACCTTTTGTGAACAGTGTTTGACCGTCAAATCCATGGCCCAATTTTTCGAGAATTAATGCCTGTCGATGTAGTTTTTTGTCTTGTTTAAAGCGGATATAGGGTGTGGATCGACTTGATGCTTTGATGTCATCCAATTGTATTTTACTGATCTGTTTGGCTCTCGATGTGGCTTGTTTTGCTTTCGATGCATTGGCTGAAAAGCGGCTAACAAATTGCTGAAGCTCTGCAATTTGGGCAGATTTTTTTGCATTTTCTGAGTGCAAGCGTTCTCGGGCCTGGGTAGCTGCCGTCATAAACTCATCATAATTGCCCGGATACACACGTAGCTCACCATAGTCGATGTCGGCCATATGGGTGCAGACAGAATTAAGAAAGTGGCGATCGTGGGAAATGATAACCATGGTGCTTTTGCGTTCATTGAGCACTGTTTCCAACCAGCGAATGGTATGGATATCCAGGTTGTTGGTTGGTTCGTCCAACAGCAGAATATCTGGGTCTGAAAACAGTGCCTGTGCCAACAACACCCTAAGTTTCCAGCCTGGAGCGACTTCACTCATAGGGCCGAAATGGAATTCTTCTGCGATACCTGCGCCTATTAAGATTTCTCCAGCACGGCTTTCCGCGCTGTACCCATCCATTTCAGCAAACTGGACTTCGAGATCAGCTACTTTCATGCCATCTTCTTCAGACATTTCAGCTAATCCGTAGATACGTTCCCGCTCTTGTTTGACTGTCCATAATTCGGTGTGTCCCATAATCACTGTATTGATGACAGAGTATTCTTCGAAGGCAAATTGATCTTGATGCAATTTGCCCACACGTTCATTGGGTGTGATCGAGACATTGCCTGCTGTAGGTGCAAGACTGCCATCAAGAATTTTCATAAAGGTGGATTTACCACAACCATTGGCCCCTATGAGTCCATAGCGGTTGCCATTGCCAAATTTCACAGAAATGTTTTCAAAAAGTGGCTTGGCGCCAAATTGCATGGTGACGTTTGCAGTAGTGATCAATGGGTTATTCCTGAGGTTCAGTGCAGATGGGGTTTAGTGAGAGTTTTAGGGGTGTGTGTTAGAGGTGCGTACTATAGGCATTTGAGATAATAAGTCGAGAAAAACCGGGCAAAATTTGTACATTTTAGTTCAACTAAAACCATTTCAGAGTGATTTGTTGTTATGAAGAAAACAAAACTAAAACTAGGTCTAGCTCGTATGAATGACATAGAACGGTTATGAATACTGGAGAGTATGATGAATTCATCTATTGAGCCAAACAAAGAAAAGTATTATGAAGAAATATTGCCTTGTAGGGGTTGCACCAAGAATTGCCCAAATATACGAAAATGTGACAGAAAGCCTTGGAGAACCCTCAGGGGAACAGTCGAGGACAACAGCGTGGTGAGCAATTTCTCAGCAAGCAATCTTGTATAGGTGTTTGCTCAACTTTTTAATTTAAGTAATTAACTAAATCGGTAGCATTAAAAATTAGATTAGGAAATAGGGTAAGAAAGGGCATGGATATAAAAAAGGGTAACCCTTATTAAAGGATTACCCTATTTTTAATGGCGGAGGGACAGGGATTCGAACCCTGGGTACCTCTCGATACGCCGGTTTTCAAGACCGGTGCTTTCGACCACTCAGCCATCCCTCCTGTAAATCTTTTTGGTGGCTCTGCAAACAGGAATTGCTGGAGTTCACCTTGTGACAAACCATTTTTTTTTAACGTTGCTTGCCTCAAAAAGTGCGGGGATTATACCGTGGTTTTGCTGCTAAACAAGGCCGAAGTAGATGAATTATTCCCGCAATTTTTTAAAGGCTTTTAATTTTTAATCTGTTGTTAAAGAGCACCTTCGGTCTTTTCGTCGTCGGTATTATTTTCTTCCTTGCTAACTGTATTGCCAGCTTGGCCCCGAGGGTCATTTGCTGGGCGAGTGTGTTGGTTAGGTTCTACCCTAATAGGCGCTGGTAACGACGTGTCAAGCGGACGTGCAGTGGTTGGCGCTCTGGTTTCAGTTGTAATAGATACTTGGCCAATGGGTTTTGGCGTTTTACGTGGATCATTAGTGGCACGCCCAGGTTCTGTTGGTGCTACTGCTGCTGATGTGGCTTCCTCAGCTTCTGGTTCAGTTGATTGCAAGGAAGGGGCTGGCTCAATTTTAGTTTCTACTTCGGCAGCCTGATTTTCAGCAGGTTCTGAGCTTTCTTCATCCTGTTTTTCGACGGTAGATTCTACTGTAACGTCAGGCGTTTCTTCTGCAATAGCTGCTGGTGTTTCAGTCTGTTCATCTGGCGTCGTCTGCTCTTGTGCCAAGCTGCTCCCAGTTTCAATACTATCAGTTTCAAGACTAGAAGCTGCTTCTATATCCGAGGCTGTTTTTGCTGCGGTTTCTGATCCAGCGTTAGAGGAAATAGGTGCTGCTGATTCAGGAGCAGATTCAGTCACTTGTGGCACAGTTGTGTCTTCTTCAGCAGGCTGCGGCTGGTCTTCATTGGCAGCTACTTGTGAAGTTGTATCAACGGTAACAGTCTCTGCAACTACAACTGTTTCTGTTTCTTTATGTGTTTCTGATGCAGTGGTTTCAGGCACAGATGTATCAGGCATCGCAGTTGCAGGGGCTTTAGCTACAGGAGCTTCCTCTGCCACACTTGGTGTTACAGATGCCTGTGCATCGACTTTTGGCGTTGATTCCACAGTAGGCACAACAGTAGCAGCTACGGAGCTTTTTTGAGTATCTGTTGTTTCTGTCTCAACTAGCTGTGCTGTGTTGTTGCTTTGCTCTTCATTGGTTGTGCGTAATTCTTCTGGTACAGCTTGCCTTTGACGACGTTGCCTAGGGTTACGGCGTTGTTCACCCTCTCGTTTTGGTGGACGATTACGGTTGCTATCATTGTCAGATGCAGATTGGTTTTGATCACCCTGTTTCTGGTTCGTTACTCTATTGTCATCGCGGTTGTTATCAAGATCTTGCTGCTGGTTATTGCGATTACGGTTTTTGTTGTCGCGGTTACCTTGGCTTTGTTTACCACGACCGCGGCCATTACGACGGTCATCAGGATGACGGTTGCGATTCTGTGGGCGGCGATCATTTTTGCCACGAGGTTTTTGTCCACCTTGACGGCCTTTTTGTTGAGGTTGTTCTTCTTCACCAAAGAGGCTGTTAAGTATGCGGCGTAAAAGCCCTGGCTTTTTATTCTTGTCGTTGGCCTTTTGCTTCGGTTTTGTTTTTTCTGATGGCGTTGGTGCCGGTTGTGTCGGTGCAATGGTTTTAACCGCAGGCTGTTGGGCCGGGGGAACCGGCTTTACAACATCCTTTTCCTGGGTAACCAGCTCTTCTGAGACAGTATCTGTCAGTTTGTAGCTATATTCAGTGCTGACATCATCCTGCTCTCTAATCCGCTGGACTTCAAAATGAGGCGTTTCAAGGCTCTCATTGGGGATAACAACAACTTTAATGTTATGACGTGTTTCAATCTCTGAAATTTCTTTGCGCTTTTCATTGAGCAAAAATGTTGCGACAGAAACAGGTGAAATCGTTCGGATTTCTGAGCTGTATTCTTTTTGAGCTTCTTCTTCAACCAGTCGAAGAATAGACAGTGCCAGGGAACGAGTACCACGAATAGTGCCTTGGCCAACACAGCGCGGGCAGACTTTAGATGTGGTTTCTCCCAATGAAGGGCGCAGTCTCTGGCGGGACATTTCCAATAGGCCAAAACGGGAAATACGGCCAACCTGAACCCGGGCACGATCAATTTCAAGTGCATCGCGCATACGGTTTTCTACTTCCCGCTGATTCCTGGTAGCGTTCATATCGATAAAGTCGATAACGACTAGGCCACCCATATCACGAAGGCGTAATTGCCGGGCAACTTCATCTGCTGCTTCCAGGTTAGTGCGAAGTGCGGTTTCTTCAATATCACCTCCACGGGTAGCTCGGGCAGAGTTGATATCAATGGAAATCAAGGCTTCAGTTACATCAATAACAATGGAGCCGCCAGAAGGGAGCTTTACTTCTCGCTCAAAAGCGGTTTCGATTTGATTTTCAATTTGGTAGCGATTGAAAAGTGGAATGTCATCTTCGTAAAACTTCACCCGATTTTGGAAGTTGGGCATAACTTGTTGAATAAAGGCAGAAGCCAGGTCATAGGCTTCACGATTATCAATGATGACTTCTCCAACATCTTGGCGAAGATAATCACGTATCGCTCTGATAATGACATTGCTTTCTTGGAATAAAAAGTGGGGTGCTTTGGCCTTGTTTGATTCATCTTGAATCGTCGTCCAAAGCTGGTGTAGATAATCTAAATCCCACTGAAGCTCTTCTGAAGAGCGGCCAATACCTGCTGTACGAACAATAACACCCATACCATTGGGTGTTTTAAGGCTTCGAATGGCTTCTCTCAGCTCATTTCTTTCTTCGCCTTCAATACGGCGGGATATGCCGCCAGCCCGTGGATTATTGGGCATTAGTACTAGATAACGGCCAGCTAGACTAATAAAGGTCGTCAGGGCTGCCCCTTTGTTACCACGCTCTTCTTTTTCAACCTGAACGACAACTTCTAGGCCTTCACGGATTACATCTTGTATTTTGATGCGGCCATCGATTTCATCCGGTTTCTTAGAAAAGTACTCACGTGAGATTTCTTTTAGAGGCAAAAAGCCGTGGCGATCTGCACCATAGTCGACGAAGGCTGCTTCGAGACTTGGTTCCACACGGGTAATTTTACCTTTGTAGATATTGGCTTTGCGTTGTTCTCTTGTGCGGTTTTCCAGATCCAGGTCGTATAGGCGTTGGCCGTCGACAAGGGCCACCCGAAGTTCTTCTGGTTGGGTGGCGTTGATTAGCATGCGTTTCATTATGTTGTCCTACTGTCATTTGCGAAGCAGACAGCAGAAGTATCGCAGGAGCGATGAACAGCGTATGGCAATATAGCGCACAAAAACCGGACAAATAGGGGCCAAAAGCTTGTTTAAGCTATGTGGTGAAGGCTTTTTAACCTTATGATATTCCTATATTTTCCGTTATCAGTCACTGAGCTTTCCAGGTATTACCTTGTAAGTTATCAATCTGATGTTTTGTTGCTAATACTTTGCTTTGTTCTTGGCAGCTTTAAACAAGTTGTCATATGTCGTTCTATCAGGGTTGGATTCTATTACGGGTTTTCCCTGTCAAGGCTGTTTCACTTAAGATGGTTTTCTTAAGATGGTTCCTCTTTTGAGGCTGCCTTGTTGTATGTATAGCCACATGCTTTAAGCATATCTTATACACAGTTTCTTGGTGCCTGATACAACTTGTTTTTGAATTCGTTTACTGCCGCCTTACTCAGAACATTTGTTCAATCTGTGTGCGGTAACTTCTGCGCCTTTAGCGCGGTTTTTCTCTATGACAGCTGCTCGTTTTTCTTTTTTGGGCAGCTATCGCAATATATTCAATTAAAGGTATTCACATTTTCGTTTTACTTATTCTGTTTGTTTAGCTCATGAAGCCTTATCAACATGCTTGCTTAGTGTTCATATGTGCCCAAGTCTGTAGCATGTGTGCTCAATGAAATCCTATAGCCGGATACGGTTATTGCATACCTGGCATGGGCTAAACACAACGGTCAAGGAATATATCAGGTATTGTCAAGGCCTTCAATTTAAAAATATCGAAAGATGCATTTAATTCTATGATTATCGGAGGTTTTTTTACATTTCGATCGGCCCTAGAAAGCCATAATAATACGTATAATTATAGCAATAGCCCCGGTCTGTCTCACTATCCATGGAGTTGGGCTGGTAATGGTTTGAATGTGTTTATGAAGACAGGTTTGGGGAGATGTTTGGGGAAAGGATAGCTGGTAGAATGTTTTCTGCTCTTGATATGACATTTCTAATGAAAAATACCCCGGAAAGACCTTCTCAGACAAAACCTTCACAAGCGAAGCCCTTGAAATCACAGTCTCCGCAATCACAGCCCCAGCAATCAAAAGCAGTGACTGTGCAGTTTGTAGATATCACTGATGACCAGGCTGGGCAGCGAGTTGATAATTTTTTGTTATCGAAACTGAAAGGTGTCCCCAAGTCTCGTATCTACAGGATTCTTCGAAAGGGAGAGGTGAGAGTAAACAAATCAAGAGTGAAGCCGGAATACAAGTTGGCCCCTGGAGATAGGGTGCGAATCCCTCCTGTACGAGTGGCGGAGAGGGAGGCTCCTGCGGCACCTGGTCTTAAATTGCAGGAGTTGCTGGAGCAAAGCATTATTTATGAAGATCCTTTGCTGTTAGTTATTAACAAGCCTGTTGGGTTGGCAGTGCATGGGGGCAGTGGTATTAATCTTGGTTTGATAGAGGCGTTGAGAGCAACTCGGCCAAAACAAAGCTTTTTAGAGTTGGTTCATCGTTTAGATCGAGAAACATCCGGTTGCTTGATTGTGGCCAAAAAGCGTTCAGCCCTTCGTTTTTTGCAAGATGAAATGCGTGGACGTCGTGTCGGTAAGGTTTATCAGGCCCTGGCCAGTGGCCGTTGGCCTAGGGGCATGAAGAAGATTAACGTCCCATTACTTCGCAACGAATTAAAATCAGGAGAGCGTATTGTCAGGGTGAACCCCGAAGGGAAGCCCGCAGTCACGCATTTTGCCATATTGCAGCGTTTCGATAAGGCGACTCTTTTGGAAGTAACACTGGAAACGGGGCGAACTCATCAGATAAGGGTGCATACTCAACATGCGGGCTGTCCTCTGGCAGGGGATGAGAAGTACGGTGATGATGAATATAACAGGCAGATGAAGCATCTTGGTTTGAAACGTATGTTCCTTCATGCGGCAAAGCTGAAATTTCGTTCACCGGAGGGCAACAAAATTTCTGTAGAAGCGCCCCTTCCAGAAGAGCTAAGTCATTTTTTAACCAGATTAGATTGAGTATCAATTAACTTACATCGATTTGATTGCTTAAGCTTAATATTTGGAGTATCGAACATTGGCAAAATTATTGATTTTTGATTGGGATGGCACCTTGTGTGATTCCCTTTCCCGTATTGCACTTTGTATACGCTGTGCTGCGGAAGAAATTGGATTGCCTCCACCTCCAGAGCATGAGGCACGAGAAATTGTCGGTTTAGGTTTGGTTGATGCCCTCGAGCGATTGTTCCCAGGGATTCATATGGACCAGATACTTGCTATGCGTGATAGCTATTCTAGACATTTTGTTCAGCACGATTCTGACCCGTCTCCTTTTTTTGAGGGTGTACAGGAGACCTTAGAAGCCCTAAAGGATGAAGGCTATTTGCTGACCGTTGCTACAGGGAAAAGCCGCAGGGGATTGAATAGGGTTTTTGAAGCTAGAAAATTGAATAATTTTTTTCATGGTAGCCGATGCGCAGATGAAACAGCAGGGAAGCCGAACCCGCTAATGATTCATGAGTTACTTGATGACTTTGGTGTGTCAGCAAAAGATGCGCTAATGATCGGTGATACGGAATTTGATATGGAAATGGCGGTTAATGCAGGAACACCGCGCATTGCTGTTAGCTATGGAGCTCATTCGGCAGATCGCTTGAAGAAGTATCAGCCATTAGCTTGTATAGATGATTTTTTCGAAATTAAAAATATAATTAAAACAATATATTAAATATATAACTTAAAGTAATTTATTGATTTTTATTTATCGAAGTTTCTGAGCATTTCGCCAAGTCTAATGAGTGGAAGCCCGACCAAAGCGGTGGGATCTGTTCCATATATACCTTCAAATAAAGTGATGCCGAGCCCCTCACTTTTGAAGCTTCCCGCGCAGTCATAGGGTTCATCTTGAAGTAAATAGTTGGTAATTTCTTGATTTGTTAATTGGCGAAAAGCAACCTCAGTTGTGACCATGTCGACTTGGATAACATTGGTGTTGGTATTTAGTAGGGCGAGCCCGGTTAAAAATAGGACTCTTTTGCCAGACTGAGATTTTAGTTGTTCAAAGGCGGCATCAAATCCACCAGGTTTAGTGAGTACATTAGCGCCGAGAACAGCTACTTGATCTGAGCCAATAATGAAATGATGGTTATATTGGCTGGCTAAAACTCTGGCTTTTTCTTCAGACAACCGTTTGACCATGTCTTCAGGCGATTCGCCGAATTTGGGTGATTCATCAATCTCAGGTGAATGGGACTCGAACGGAAGTTGTAGCCTGGATAATAGTTTGCGTCGGTATTGGGAGGAAGAGGCGAGAATCAGGTTGGCCATAGAATTTTATTGGTTTGCAATTAAAGTCGCTGTTTTGTTGGTGATGCCACCATTTCGAAGTTATTTATTTTGAAACTACTTATTTTGAAACTATTGTTTCGGACATGTAAGAGTACGATTAGAAGGCCATTATATACAGTTTTTATGGCTTTTTAGATGCTTCATATCTTGTCTGTAAAGGTATCGTTAAATTGTGAATTGGACCTACTTTAATGGATAACATGCGGGTAGAGAGTGACAATAGGGTGAAATACGGCTGAAAGCCATGTTTTTCGGGAAGTTTTCTTTGACAGATCAAGGTGGTATCACTATTATTGCGCGCCTATGTTGACACCCCCACAGAGAAGCAATTTGCCGCAGCTTGTAGAGCCTCGGCGCTTGGTGAATCAGGGTGTGACTCTGACGGGAAATATTGACCGTAAGTTGTGCGTCAGATTTGCCGATGCCGTCATTGAAATCAGCGAGCCAATTGAGGCTGAGCTGATATTTGATGTAGCTGATCAGGGTCGCAAGGTTGTGCATATTATTGCATCAACCACAGTGCTTATTGCCTGCCAGCGCTGTTTGGAGCCAATAACGCTCCCTCTAGCGATAGATACGGAATTAGGTATTGTCTGGTCTGAGGATGAGGCAAAATCATTGCCCAAAGACCTAGATCCTTGGGTGGTGGAAGAAGAAACGGGAGATATTGCCGCTTTGGTTGAGGATGAGTTCCTATTGGCATTGCCATTTGTAACCTATCATCCAGAAGATCAATGCAGTGTTGTTTTAAGCCCTGCACCTATAGAAACTATAGAAGACGAGAGCTTAAATAAAGACGAAGGCATAGATAATCCCTTTAGTATTTTGGAACAACTTAAAAAGCAGTAGCTTTACTTTTTGCAATACGTTACTTGCAATATAAGTAAGCTCTGGCAATTAACAGAATGTTTTATCAGGAGTAGCACCATGGCTGTACAAAAGAGCCGTAAAACCCGTTCAAGACGTGGCATGCGTCGTTCACACGATGCTTTGACTGGACCAACTTTATCGACTGATCCAGTAAGCGGTGAAAAGCATCATCGTCATCACGTTTCTGCTGAGGGTTTCTACCGCGGCAAGAAAGTTGTTGATAGTGCTGAAGACTAATTTATACAGAAGGCTATCAGTGATTAAGACTAGCGTCTTTCACGGCTGATAGTATTTATCTTTGGCCGACTCTCTATGTCTTGCCATTGACACCATGGGCGGGGATTTTGGTCCCCGCATCACGGTTCCTGCGACCCTCGATATTTTGCGCCAATACTCTTTCCTAAGAGTAGTTTTGTTTGGCGACGAAAATAAAATACGTCCGTATTTAACGAATATTGGTGATATCCCCTCGGATCAATATCAAATTCATCATTGCAGTGAGTCAGTTGCAATGGATGAGAAGCCGTCCTCCGCTGTTCGAAACAAACGTGATTCTTCCTTGTGGCAAGCACTAAAATTAGTTGCTGATGGTCAGGCCAACGCTTGTATTAGTGCTGGAAACACTGGTGCCTTGGTTGCCATGTCTTTATTGCAGCTAAAAACGTTGACCGGTATTACACGTCCGGCAATTTGTACCAAAGTGCCCACATCAAAGGGATACACCCATTTGCTCGATCTAGGGGCCAATATAGAGTGTTCCGCAGAACAGCTTTATCAATTTGGCATGATGGCGTCCTTGGTTGTAATGGCTTCAGCAGTCGGTGGAAAGAACCCCTCCGTTGGCTTGTTAAATATAGGTGTTGAGCAAATCAAAGGGCGTCAGGAAATCCTTGATGCTGCAGAATTGTTGAGTGCAGACCCTGAGATTGACTATATCGGCTTTGTGGAAGGAGATGATCTTTTCAAAGGTGCTGCTGATATTGTTGTATGTGATGGTTTTAGTGGCAATGTGGCGCTTAAAACCAGTGAAGGCGTAGCTACGATGCTTTCAGGGTTTTTAAAAGAAGCTTTATCTCAAAATTTGCGTTCAAAGGTGGCTGGTCTGTTGGCTGGGCCAGCGCTGGAATCATTGCAACAGAGACTTGATCCCGCTGTGTATAACGGAGCTTGTTTGTTGGGTCTCCGAGGGGTTGTTGTAAAGAGTCATGGCGGAGCCTCTATTGAGGGCTTTTCTCGGGCCTTAAGTGTTGCTGTAAATGAAGCCCATCGTGATCTTCCTACGCTGATAGAAGAGCGCCTGTTAAATAAAACAATTGATTAATAAAAACGATTAGCAAATAAAAAGTTAAGCTGATTTAACTTTTTGTCATTAGTAGAGAAGTAACTGGTGGAGACATTATTTGTGGACAAACCCAACGTGAAAAAAACGTTAGCTTTCGTATTCCCTGGTCAGGGTTCACAGAAGATCGGTATGCTTTCAGAGCTATCTAAAGAAAATCCTATTATCGAACAGACCTTTGCTGAAGCGTCTGAAGTTTTGGGCTATGGCCTTTGGGACTTGGTACAGAACGGTACCCAGGAAGATATTACGCTTACTGAGCGTACACAGCCTTTGCTGTTGACAGCTAGTGTTGCTGTATGGAGAGTATGGCAGCAAAAGGGCGGTGTTCAGCCTTCGTTAATGGCAGGGCATAGCTTGGGTGAGTGGTCTGCACTGGTATGTGCTGGTGTTGTTGCTTTTCAAGATGCTGTCCGTTTGGTTCGCAACCGTGGTGCCTACATGCAGGAGGCTGTACCTAAAGGAGAGGGTGCAATGGCGGCCATTATTGGCCTGGACGACGAAGTGATTAAGACCATCTGTACTGAAGCTTGTCAGGGGCAAGAAGTCGCTGCAGTGAATTTCAATTCTCCTGGACAAGTTGTTATCGCGGGTAATGCTGAAGCTGTAGAGCGTGCGATTGTAGGCTGTAAAGAGGCTGGAGCTAAACGCGCACTACCGTTACCCGTAAGTGCCCCTTTCCATACGAACTTAATGAAGCCTGCTGCCGATCGGCTGGCTGAAGAAATAATGGCAACAGAATTTTCAGCACCAGAAATATTGGTTGTACACAATGTTCATGCACAAACAGAATCTGACCCAGAAAAAATTAAGCAATTGATGATTGATCAGATCTGTAGCCCAGTATTGTGGGTTGATTGTGTAAATACACTGACAACTAACGGTATTGATTCAGTGGTTGAATGTGGTGCGGGTAAAGTTTTAAGTGGTTTATGCAAACGAATTGAGCGTTCTTTGGGAGCATTTGCTACCGAAGACCCAGCGAGTTTTGAAAAAGCATTGGCTGAAGTCTAACCTCACCCTCAATGCAATAAGAATATTAGGAATATTAGGAGATAAGTATGAGCATGCAGGATAAGGTGGTTCTTGTCACAGGTGCCAGCAGAGGTATAGGTGCTGCAATTGCTGACAGTTTAGGTGCTAAGGGCGCAACTGTCATTGCCACAGCGACTTCAGAAGGCGGTGCTGAGAAAATTTCTGCACGATTTGAAGAGAAAGGTATTACAGGAAAGGGCATGGTTCTGAACGTAGCCAGCCAAGAATCTATTGATGCGCTTATGGAAGCTATTCAGGAAGAATATGGTGCTCCTTTGGTATTAGTGAATAATGCTGGTATCACCAAAGACAATATTCTGATGCGAATGAAGGATGATGAGTGGTTTGATGTGATTGACACCAATCTTAATTCCATCTATCGCCTATCTAAGGCTTGCTTGCGTGGTATGACAAAAGCTCGTTGGGGGCGCATTATCAATATCAGCTCAGTAGTTGGTGCCATGGGTAATGCAGGTCAGACTAATTACTGTGCAACAAAAGCTGGTGTGGGTGGCTTTACCCGTTCTCTGGCAAAAGAGTTGGGGCCGCGTAATATTACTGTGAATGCCGTATCGCCAGGTTTTATCGATACGGACATGACCAAAGAACTGCCTGATGCAAATCGTGAGGCAATTTTGTCACAAGTACCGTTAAAGCGATTGGGTGAACCCGAAGAGATTGCAGCTGTAGTAGATTTTCTTGCCAGCGATAGTGGAGCATACATTACAGGCGAGAATATCCACGTAAATGGCGGCATGTATATGTCGTAATGGGTTGAATAGTTATTTAACTCATTGAATTTTATTAATAAATAATGATTTTAACGAAAGCGGTTACACCCTGTGTTATTTCGGGGTAAAATGCCGGCCTGACGTTAGGTCAATAATAAGAATTTTTGTTGTGGGGTGAGCTGTATTAGCCGGGCAGCAGGATACTTTCTAAGAAACAGGAGAGAATACATATCATGAGCAGCATCGAAGAACGCGTAGCTAAAATGGTTGCTGAACAACTAGGTGTTAAAGAAGATGACGTTAAACCAGCGTCTTCTTTCGTGGAAGATCTGGGTGCTGATTCCCTGGATACAGTAGAATTGATTATGGCTTTGGAAGAGGAATTCGATACTGAAATTCCTGATGAAGAAGCGGAAAAAATCGCTACTGTTCAGAACGCGATTGATTACATCAATGCTAACCTTGGCTAATAGCTCTAGGTTGCTGAGCTTGGGTTTTTGAGCTTAGCTTGCTGAACATGAGAGGCTGCTCTATCGAGTGGCCTTTTTTGTGCCTGAATTTATTCTCTAGATTTGGTTTAATTCCAGGTCATGGTCAATATCAGACCAATAATTAGGCTGGTCCCAAAATGCCCAAAAATCAACTCCCCATTTGCTTTTTAAATGGAGAATCAATCAACCTGATTTCTGTTTCTGATAGGGGGTTATGCTATGGGCATGGGTTATTTGAAACGGTCCGTCTGAGCGATACCCTGATGCCCCTATGGGAATATCATCATGCACGACTAAGGAAAGGTTCGGATAGCTTATCTATCAGCTTGGATGATCATTTACTCCAGGGTTATATGGATCAGATCATAGCGAGCTGCCCTGATAATGGTATTGTTAAAATTATGATCACAGCGGGAAGTGGAAGTAGGGGTTATCGTCTGTCAGGTACAAGCCCAAACTATTTGCTTCAGTGGTTTCCATTGCCAGATTATCCAAATAATTATCAACGATATGGTGTTACCTTAAAGCTGTGTCAGCATCGATTAGCCTCTTCTCCTCAACTAGCAGGGATTAAACATCTCAATCGCTTGGATCAGGTCATTGCCCGAGGAGAGTGGGGCGATGAATATGAAGAGGGGTTGATGTTGGATCAACAGGGGAATGTGATAGAAGCCGTTAGTGGTAATCTTTTTTTCTATCGTGGTGGATCATGGTTTACCCCCAAGCTTGATCAATGCGGTGTAGCAGGGGTGATGCGTCAATATATTGTGGAAGAGTTGTGTAACGCTTCGTCTGGTTCTTTATCTAAAATAGAAGAAACAATCTGTTCATTGGATGATTTGTTATCTGCCGATGAGGTTTTTATTTGTAATTCAGTGAATGGTATTTGGCCTGTTCTGTCATTAGAAAACTTAGTCCCAGAAACCCCAGTATTAGCAAATCAATCTAGCTGGCCTTTAGGGCAACAGACATTAGCCTTACAAGCAGCTTTATATAAATCGCTGCCTGCTTATATGAATAGCACTGAATAAGGCATTGAGGGTTATGTTGCAATCTGTTGTATTGAGACTACTAAAACGATGTCTGCTTCTCGTTGTTATTGTTGGTGTGGGTTTATATCTGGGAAATAAAGCGCTTAATCGCTATTTGGATACACCACTTTCCTTGGTATCTTCTGAGCAGGTAGAAGTACCCGCTGGTGCTAATTTAACTCGTATCTCTAGGCAGCTTGCTGAGGCTGGAATACTTGAGTTACCGCAGTTGTTAACATTTTATGGGCGGTTTACGGAAAAAACCGCCATTAAAGTGGGTGAATATAACCTTAGTGTTGGTTTAACTCCCAGACAACTTTTGGACTTGCTGAATTCTGGGCAGGTAATTCAATACCAGCTGACTTTTCCAGAGGGGCTAAGTTTTAAAGAGTGGTTAGCATTGTTGGCACTTCAGCCAAAGTTGGATAAGACGTTGTCAGATTTGACTGAAGAGGTGATATTAAAAGAGTTAGGCCTTGATATTGCCCATCCCGAGGGTTGGTTCTTTCCAGATACTTACCTTTACAGTAGTGGAGAAAGTGATCGAGATATCTTGCTGCAGGCTCATGAGCGTATGCGCGAAGTGCTTAATGACGAGTGGGAAAATAAAGGCGTCGGTTTGCCTTTTACAGCACCTTATGAAGCTCTAATTTTGGCTTCTATTGTGGAAAAAGAAACCGGGGTTGGTTCAGAAAGAGCACAGATAGCGGGTGTATTTGTCAGGCGTTTAGAAAAAGGTATGCGATTACAAACCGATCCAACGGTTATTTATGGGCTAGGGGGTCAATATAAAGGTAATATAACTCGGCGCCATTTAAAACAGCCAACAGATTACAATACTTATCTGATTAAGGGGTTGCCGCCTACGCCTATAGCGATGCCTGGGCGAGAAGCGATACATGCTGCTCTTCATCCCGCGGAAGGAAGTTCGTTATATTTTGTGGCAAAAGGTGATGGTAGCCATTACTTCTCTGCCACATTGAAAGAGCATTCACAGGCAGTAAAGCGTTACCAATTAAAGCGTCGTTCAAATTATCGTTCTAGCCCTAGTGTTAAGTGAAAGTAACTAAAAACGTCAGTCCGTAAAGAAAGATTGTAAATAAAATGTGTAAAAGAAATCTGTGGGATTCATAAATATTATGACAGCTAAGCCAGGTAAGTTTATTACGGTTGAAGGCGTAGAGGGTGTGGGTAAAACCACCAATATGGCCTTTATTCAATCCTGGTTAGAGCGGCAGGGCATCGATCATATAACAACTCGTGAGCCCGGAGGGACACCCTTAGCAGAGGATATCCGTGAATTGCTGCTGAGCTCAAGGGATGAAGCTGTTAATGAAAATACTGAGCTTTTATTGATGTTTGCTGCCCGAGCTCAGCATTTAGCGGAAGTTATCGTGCCCGCTTTGGAGCGTGGACAATGGGTATTGTGTGATCGCTTTACCGATGCAACTTATGCCTACCAAGGAGGTGGCCGAGGTGTTGCTATGGAAAAAATTGCACTGTTGGAGAACCTCGTACAGGAACAACTACGCCCTGATTTAACACTGATTCTTGACGCCCCCGTTGCCCAAGGCCTTGAGAGAGCAAGTAAACGTAGTCAGCCGGATCGATTTGAGCAGGAAAAATTGGATTTTTTCGAACAGGTTAGGGAGTGTTACCTATCAAGAGCAAAAAAAATACCCATGCAATATAGAGTTGTTGATGCATCTCAATCACTTGCACAAGTACAGTTAGATTTAGGTGAACAACTTAACCAGTTTATGGAAGCCAGCTGTAATGAGTAAACCAGCCACTAAATCAGTACAGCAGTCTGTGGCGATGCATTACCCATGGCAGCAAGACCAGTGGCAACAACTAGCGTTGCAGATTGAACAACAGCGATTGCCACATGCACTACTGCTTACCGGGTCTAAATATATAGGGAAGTATCAGTTTGCCTTGTCTTTGGCCCAAAGATTATTGTGCCATGCCCCTGTTGGGGGATACTCGTGTGGTCAATGTAAGTCTTGTCACTTGGTTATGTCAGGTGGTCATCCGGATAATTTTAAAATAGAGCCAGAAGAAGAAGGTAAATCGATTAAAATAGATTTGATTCGGCAGCTTGGAGAGTTTGTGGCAAAAACATCCCAGCAAGGTGGTTGGAAGGTGATTATTATCTCCCCCGCCGAGTCAATGAATATCAATGCTTCAAACGCATTATTAAAAAGTTTGGAAGAGCCGGGCCCTAAAACACTTTTAATATTGGTTTGTAATGAGCCTTCTCGTCTTTCAGCTACCATAAGAAGTCGTTGTCGTATGGTAAAATTCCCGGTGCCATCAATTTCTACAGTTCGTCCCTGGTTAGCTAAGGTGGCGGGGCAAAATGAAGATATAGAACAGTTATTACATTATTCAAATGGTTGTCCGTTATTAGCCCTACAGTTGCTGGAGACTGATTTGCTAGAACGTCGTCAAAAGTTTGATGGGTTGATGAATGATTTGTCTGAACATCGTATCTCAGCACTAACTGTGGCTGAAGCTTGCCAGAAAAATGATTCCCCTATGATGGTAGATTGGTTGTATAGTCACCTGGCATTGATGATTAAGTCTGGTAGGAAAGGGATATCAAAGCGTTTAGTGTTCCGCTATATGGATACGTTGATGCAAGCGAAACGACAAATGCAGAGCACTGCAAACCCGAACTTGCAATTGCTTTGGGAAGAATTACTGATTAATTGGCAACAGCTTTTTAAAAGGTGATGTCTAAATTGAACGATAAAGCCTGATTACTTCAGTTTGTAGTTCTAACAGTTATTTTTTTTAAGGCAAGGCTGCCTGATAGTAGATGACAAGGATGTAGCTATAGTAAACTTGTCAAAATTATATAGGGTAACTTATTGAGATGGATGCGTTTTTTGGTGGTGTTCGAAACGGGATTCTGAATCTTTCGATTAAAGATCCTCAAGCACTTTATGCTGCGTATATGCCCTTTGTTCAAAATGGCGGATTATTCATTGCTACTCGTAAAAATTACGTATTGGGCGATGAAGTTTTTTTGCTTTTGGATTTGATTGAAGAACCAGAGCGTATTCCCCTGACAGGTAAAGTTATTTGGATTACCCCAAAAGGAATGGGTGGTAGTCGAAGAGAGGGCATTGGTATTCAACTCAATGAGAAACATTCAGACATTCAAGGCAAGTTTGAGACATACCTTGCGGGCATGATGGAGTCTGATAGCCCTACTAATACTATGTAGGCCATCTTTTAAATCTGATTTAATCTCTCTGTTATATAAGGAATACCCTACTGTGTTGGTGGATTCCCATTGTCATCTAGACCATCTTGATTTAGCTAAGTATCAAAGTGACCTTTCTAGTCTATTGCAAGCTGCGCGAGAGCGTGGCGTGGAATATTTCCTTAGTGTCGGCGTAGATCTTTCCTCATCAAAAAGGCTAATTGCTCTAGCGAGTGAATATGAGGATGTAAACGTCTCAGTTGGTGTGCACCCTTTACAAGAAAGGCGTCCGCCAATACCTGAAATTTCAGAACTGATTGAGCTGGGTAGTCACGACAGTGTTGTTGCCATTGGTGAAACAGGACTGGACAATTATTACGATAGCGATTCATCAGAATGGCAGCAAGAAAGTTTTATTCGGCATTTGAAGGCTGCCAGTGAGTTAGAAAAACCCGTTATTATCCATACTCGTGAAGCGAAAGAAGAAACACTATCTATTATGCGTGGCCATGCAGATACAAAGAATGCTGGCGTACTTCATTGTTTTACTGAATCTTGGGAAATGGCTAGTGCTGCGATAGATATGAATTTTTATATCTCTTTTTCAGGAATTATCACATTTCGTAATGCCAGCACATTAAGGGAAGTTGTTAAGAACGTACCCCTTGAAAGGATGTTAGTGGAAACTGATGCCCCGTGGCTTGCCCCAGTTCCCCATCGTGGCAAGCAGAATGAACCACAATATGTTGTTGAAGTAGCGAAAGCTGTTGCAAAAATTAAAGATATTTCTTATGAAGAAGTATCAGAAGTGACGACAGCAAATTTTAAACAACTTTTTTTTGGGTAAGAACTTTTGAGCATCTATTCTTAAGAGGTATTTATCCAAAAAAACTGCTGAAAACAGAGAGAAAAAAAGCCCGATAACTATGTTATCGGACTTTTTAAATTACAGTGTAAATAGAAGGTTAAGTAGACAGTTTATTCTTCACTACTTGATACAGCTTCTACATCAGCACTTTCATCGGTTTTAGGCTTGTCTATAACAAGGTCAGATTGCGTTACATTTGCAATGCTTTCATAGACTTCCTTCTCCAAGATAAACATATCACTTTGGTCATTTCTACTGACAAAATAGGCGTCACCAACGTTGACAAAGAGATAAGTCCAACTGCCTTTTTCATCAGTGATTTCCAGTTTTACCTTTGTCGTGTCATCCGAAGTCAGAACTGGTTTATATTGAGCAATACTTACAATTTCTAGATTGGATAAAAAAGATGTAAATGCTTCCACTTTAGCTTGATCTAGCTTGCCGTGTTTGCTGCTACCAAGGAAGATAGAAGGACCTGAATGATTAAATTCCCAGCTCGCGCCTGGTCTTTTCAGGCTGTAATCTGGCCCTTTAATTAAGCTAATATCGCTACCAGTAGCGAGGAAAGAAGTATCTATCCACATTTCAGCATTGGCATTAATGTCTAATGTATCAAGGTCGACACTGTAGATGGCATCATCACCTACACGGCGAACGTGGGATTGACGAAGGCCGGGAGAGCTGCCAAAAAATAGCTCTTCTATAAGCTTGTCTTTACTAAAGATCTGTATGCGCCGAACAAACTTGTCTTCTACAACTTCAAACCGCTTGTGACTACTTTTTAAAGTGGCCACAGGCCAGCTTGTTTGTAGCATTTTTAGACTTCTAAGCAGTTCTTGTATGTCATCCTGTTTGATCGGTAGCTGAGCTTGTGAAAGTACCCAACTGTCTTCAGATTTGTTTAGGACAACATCGCTGTCATTATCTTCAATAATGAGTTTGTCGACACTCTTCCAGTCTAGAGCAAGTATCGGTTTGGGTTTATTTTTTTGTTCTTCCCACTGATTGATAAACAGTAAAGCAACAGCGAGAAGAAGTTGTGCAAATAAAAGGCCAGTGAGCCAGAATTTTAGTTTTTTCATAATGGGGCTCCTCCTTTAATTGGCCAGTTGCGCTAAGTAGCGCTGTTGGCGTGATTTTTGGCGCTTTCTTCGCACCAGGGCAATAATAATCAGTGCTATGGCTACCAATCCGTAGTTCAAATATTCCCAGAACAATTGGGTATCATGCTCCATTGGTGGCAGGGTGCGATTGAAGTGGCCACGAGAGCGAATACTGAGTAGCCCGGACTCTTCTAATGTCCAATCTACCGCATTTGCAACGAGCTCTAGACTGCCCAGGTATTCGCTACCCACCGCCGAGTTGGCAATGGTTAGGGTTTGATCCCTCAGGAAGTCATTAGAGCTGAAGAGGACAATACGCGAGGATGCAGGTGATTTTTGTATCACACTGGAATCAATGGTCTCCACTGTTTCTGTTTCAGGCTCTTCTTTTACCTGATTGTCAGCAGAGCTTGTATCAGGATTACTAATGGAATTGCTACTAGAGTCACTGACTTTAGTGCCATTTATCTCAGCAACAATTTCCTCGGTAGTAAGGCGGCCTTTAGCTTCACTTCCTTTCTTTTCATCTTCATCACTAAGAAGTGGTGAAGGTTTACCTGCAAAATAGGAATTAAAGACACCTTCACTAACGACACCTAAAAGGTGAGAGCTAAATTCGCCTTCACGCTGGAATAGAGTCATGCCGTCTTCATTTATCTCAGGCATGATTTCAGTATTGTCAGAAATCCAGGAGTTCTCGGAACTGCGAATCAATTCAGTTACTTTACGTCCACTGTTTTTATCCGCATCAACGGTAATAGGCGAACTCCAGGCCATAGTGACTTGAGACAGGTTCGCCGTGATGGCATTTTCCTGATTAAAACCATTACTTCGAATATCTGAGAAATAGGGGTATTCAATCATCCGAACTTCCTGAACTCGGTGACCACCAGCATTTCGCATAACAGGTAGTGGAAACGCTTTATTTTGCATATCCAAAACCAGTTTATGCTCCATATCCAGGCCTTGGTATCGGAGCCAGTCTTTAAATTCACCCTCTAGCTGCGCTAGACCGAGCCCATCTCGCCCTAACGTCATTGTATAGGGTGAAGCCATAGCAACAACGGAGCCACCTTTCATGACAAACTGATCGATAGCAAAAACTTCTTTCGATCCCATACCATTCGGTGCTGCAACTACCAGAATATCGACTTCACCGGAAACACTGCCATCACTGAGATCTTCGTCGATAATGTTCAGGTCGGTGCCAAGAAATTCAGCTAACTGGTTAAACTGAGGTACAGAGATACCAATTTGCTGTAATTTAGGGTCATCTACTGGGCTTACAAAACCAATCGTTTTAATAAAGCCCTTACCAAAACGTTTTATCCCGGCTTTCAGATTTCGTTCAAAACTTAGCTTGGTTTTATCTTCCAAGGGGATTTGTATTGCCATGTCTTCTCTTTCCAAAATAAGATGGAAATAGAAGAAATCACCGCCATACCGGCTGGTTGATAGAGGGCTTAAGCCGTATTCTTTGGATAGCTTTTTGGCGACAGAGCTATTGCCTGCATAAGGATCGATGATATTAATTTTGAGTCGACCTTCAGAATCTGCAGCTATCTCATTGGCTACTTCAACTATTTCTTTCTTATGGGCGATAAGGTCTTCTGATAGCAGGGCATCCTGAGAGATGTAGGCATTAAAGGTAAGGTCTCCTTTGACGGTATCAAACAAATTGCCGCCACTACGGTAGCTGTTTAATACCTTCTTGATGCTACGGGTCAGGTCATACTCAGGGTTTCTGAGTTTGATTTGAAAATCATGATCACCCTGAGCCTTGGTTTCAATTAAGTCCTGGAAATCGAGAATTTCAAATTCATTACCGTAGCTAATAAGGATATGGAAATAGGAGTTCACAATGGCTGACTGATAACGATCAGCTACCTGCAGGGGGATAGGCCTAATGCCGTACCGCTGGTTAGCTTCTTCTTCCAATTCTAGTTTTACAACAGGGTCTATGAAATCGACACGGACTTTGCCTCGACTGGCAATTTCGTACTCACGAATCAGATCTTTTATTTGTGGTACCAATGGCGCTAATAACGGGTGAGTTTTACTACTGAAATAACCACGTATCAGCATGGGCTCTTGAATTTGGCTCAAATACTCCCGGGTGGCATCAGAAATTGAATATTGTTTACCTTCTGTTGTATCTAGACGTAGGGAGGTGACTTGGCCAAGCCACAAATTAACACCGATCACATTGATGATGGCGAGTGCTGTTACGGCTTTCCAGGTTTTGTGTCTAGGCGTGGATGTGTGTTCAGCCCAGCGTTCTCTTTCCAGAGTGAAGATATTAAGGGAAAGAAAAACAATGATGATACTGATGTAGTAATACAGATCTCTGATATCAATAACCCCACGGGTAATTGAATCAAAACGTGCACCAGTACCAAATAGCCTAAACCATTCTCCAGCTTGGTTACCAAAGAAGTCAGTAATGGTGGTTGTACCAACCAGGTAGAACAAACCAGATAAACCAACCGCGCAAATCAGGCTGACAATTTGATTGTCGCTACGGGCTGAAACAAATAGGCCAATAGAAAGGTAGGCAGCTCCTAACAAAAATGCGGCTAAATAGCCTGCCCATATAGGGCCCCAATCAATATCACCCATTTGTGCAACGGTAATGGGTAATGGAATCGTAATAAGTAAAGCGATGGCTAAGAGCACCAAACAACCAAGAAATTTACCCACAACAAAATGCCAAAGGGGTAATGGTTGAGTCAGGATATGCTCCAATGTGCCGGTTCTTCGTTCTTCACTCCATAGTCGCATGGTCAGCGTGCTGGTGAGAAAGACTAGCAGTACTGGCATCCATTCAAACAGTGGGCGAATATCAGCAATGTTTCGGGAAAAATAAGATTCTCCCCAGAAGAAAATAAATAATGAAATGGCAGCAAATGTTGCTAAGAACAAATAGGCGATAGGCGAAGCAAAGAACAGCGTAATTTCTTTATTCGCAATACGTCTAATCAGAGGCATAGCCGATCTTTTTGTGGTTTGGGCATTAGAAGGATTGGAATTAGGCTGCATTTTTTGTCCTCCCCGCGTCTTCACTTGTTCCTAGTGGTATTTCATTGACCTCTCTAAACAGAGTTTCCAAATCACGGTTCTCTTGGTTGATGGAATAGAGTGTTCCACCAGCAGTTACAACCAAATTGGCTATTTCTCCACAGAGGGCCGGGTGGTCACTCATTTCTTCTACGCTCAGGCGGTAATGGGGGTTGCCACCTTCATCTGGAATTTCATCTATGTTGGTAATAGCGTTGAGAGGCTGTAGCAACATGGTCAACTTATCTTTGGTGAAAGATGTTGTTAACAGCAAATTATTACTTTCTCGAAGCTCTTCAAGTTTGGCATCGACAGCCATTTCACCATTTCGGATTATTAAGACTCGATCACAGAGCGCATCAACTTCTTGCATGATGTGGGTAGAAAGAATCACCGTAGCTTCTTTCGCAAGGTCTCGGATGAGCTGGCGTATTAGTTGTGTTTGAGTGGGGTCGAGGCCGTTTGTGGGCTCATCGAGAATAAGTAGTTTAGGGTTACCTAAAATAGCTTGGGCAACACCTACACGCTGTTTGTAACCTCGTGAAAGAGTGGAAATAGGCATCAGCAGTTTAGGCACAATGTCAGTTGCCTGAATAACGCGTTTAATTTCTGCAATTTTTTCATCGCCCTTGAGACCTTTCATATCACTGGCGTAATCCAGGTAATCGGCCACAGTCATTTCGGGGTAAATAGGTAGATTCTCTGGTAAGTATCCAAGATACTGCTGGGCTTGTTTCGGGTCTTGTTGTAGGTCTACATCATCGATTTCAATGCTGCCCTGGTTTGATTCAATGTAACCGCTCAGCATTTTCATGATAGTAGTTTTACCTGCACCGTTATGGCCAAGCAATCCAACGATTTCACCTTTTTTTATTTTGAAGCTGACATTGTCAACGGCTTTAAAATCGCCATACAACCTTGTCAACTGCCTAACTTCCAGCATAGTGCCCTCCGGTTGCAAGAATTTTTTGGTTAAAAATACGCTTACTTAATAGTTTGTTTCTTAAAAACATGTGCTTTTGTGCATTGATCATCTATACGCAATTCATAAATGTTTGGTTCAAAAACTTAGGGCTTAGTAACACATGTCTAGTGATATATTTTGTTCCCACTAGAAGATGGGGAGATACCCAGCGGGAAAGCATATTACACTGAAAGAGGTATCGTTCATACACGCATTACTAAGTAGTAAATCAACGACTAAATCTCGTGATAAATAAAGGAGCACCATTTGTTGTCATTGAACCAATTATTGCGGATTTAGATAGGGGTGAATTTTAAAAGTTCAAGGGTGAATAATATGAAAATTTTTAGGTGATATAGAAGCTAATCAACAGGGGCTAATTGCCAAGACTGAATAGTTAAGTTTAACTTGAAAATGCGACAGCCTTTAACAGGTTAAGGCAGCCGATATCATCTAGTTCATTCAATTGTTGTGTATCCTTAACTAACAGTGTCCCTGAAAATCCCAATGCATTAACAGCCAACTCTTGAAATCGTTCTTTCTTACGGGGAACCACCCAAAGAGCGTCCCGAGTAATTAACAGATTGTGGGGAGCCATCATGCCATCAGCATTTGTCGACAGGTTTAGTTCTTTGAGTATTTGCTGGTAGTTATGGCAGTTGTTTTCAGCAGAGGCTTTTAAGTTATCAAATGAACCACTAACTGAGAAATCAGTTTCTATCACAAGATGTTTAAAGGGAAGGGCCGATGCTGTTGGGCTGCTTGTGGATATAGAGCTGAAGATTTTGTGAAAGGGGAAGGGAGCATCGTTTTCCGCTAGAAGAGGGCTTAGTGGTATAGGACTCAGCGGTATAGGGTCTAGAGGTAGAGGAATCATTTGTAAGTGTTTATGTTCAATACTGGCACCAGCTTCAGGACCACCATTGTAAAAGACTAACCCATCCTGGGCTTGCAGACAGATCTGGGCTGCTAAAAAGTCTTCTGCACTTAATGGTGTTTGCTGGGGTTCATGTTGGGTTGTCACCATTAATATATGATGATCCATGACATTGAATTTGTTTAACAGGCAGCGGTAATGATCCGTTAGTTCGCCCACATAGAGATCAGGTTCGTAGGGTAGAAAGGGGTTAAAGGGTTTCTGATCAGAGTTTTTGGGGTTGGGTAACTGTTTTGCCCGGTCTTGGGCTTCCTTTGTTTTTCGTATCAGGTTTTCTACCACCCTGATTTGAAAATCAACACTGCAATCACCAATAGATATATTCCGTACTTCACGCCTTGTGGGGATAGATTTAAGTGCGCCAGTGGCCAGGGCTGATTTGGATGCAGCTTCAACTTGCTGCCACAGAGCATTGCCATGTAGATAGTCAGTCAAAGTAGGTTTTCCTCGAAACTTTTTTAGTGTTCTTATGCCAATAGTCATTACCAATTTGCCCTGAAATGGATAGCCGATCAAGGTTAACTATACTGATAACAGTGTTGTTTATAACAGGGATGTTGAAGTAATAAAAAAGGTCGCTTATTCATTCATTGGTATGGGAGCGTATTCGGCCTGTCTGATTCATCACTACCCAAAAGTTATTCCCGCCTATTAAAGCGTTACCCTGTATTTTCAAAAGCACTTGCTAATCTAGGGGAAACGGTACGGCAACAGGGGCCAATAGATGCAAAACAGGCCCAGTTAATCCAGTTAGCAGCAGCGGCCAGTATTCGGTCTGAAGGCGCTGTTCACAGTCATACTCGCAGGGCCCTGGAATTAGGTGCCAATGAGGAAGAAATTCGCCATACACTGATACTACTTACCAGTACCATTGGTTTTCCATCAGTAGCGGCAGCGCTAACATGGGTAGAGGATATTTTCGATTAGTTTGTAGTTTTTGATTTTTCTCCTCTCTGACATAATGTGCAGATGACTCCAGAACGTTACGAAAAAATACTTAAAGTCCTCCATAGTCGCCAAACCGATTTAACCGTCATTACTGATCAGGTTCATAAAGGGCAGAATCTATCGGCGATTATTCGTACCGCTGATGCCGTAGGTATACACCGAGTTCATGCGGTTTACGATAAAGGCGTATACCGTCCCCATACGGGAACGGCCATGGGTTCTCATAAGTGGGTTCAAACCACGATTCACCAGAACATTGTCACGCCTATAGAGGAACTCCAACAGCAAGGTTTTCAGGTTCTAGCAGCTCATTTTGATGATAGGGCTGTCGATTACCGAGAAGTGGATTATACCAAGCCGACAGCATTGTTATTGGGTGCCGAGAAGTGGGGGGTGAGTGAAGGAGCTTGTAGTAGGGTAGATGGCACCGTGATAATCCCTATGATGGGAATGGCTGAATCCTTTAATGTTTCCGTAGCCTGCGCCATTATCCTTGCAGAAGCACAGCGACAGAGAAATGCATTAGGTATGTATGGTGAATGCCAAATACCCCATGAAGAATACCAAACGTTACTGTTTGAGTGGTGCCAGCCCATGATTGCCCGTATGTGCCGAGAAACAGGCCTGTCATATCCTGAACTTGATGATACCGGTCACCTGCAAGCTCCCCAGGCTTTTTCCCGTTTGTACAATGAAATAAAGGCCAATGCCCGTAGGGATAAGAAAAAAGCACTAGAGGCTACAGGTTAGCCTTCAATTACCTCATTTTTATGCGGGGATGAGAACCTTTGAGTCACAAATAGCCCTATTTCCAACGGCTTTTTACAGATGAATTACTCCTTTTTCCTACCGGATATGCTTTTATACCTAATACGGTTTTGTACCTAATATGGTTTTATACCTAATATGGTTTTATACCTAATATGGTTTTATACCTAACATAGTTTTATAAAAGTATTACAACTCATTGCTATAGGGATGAAGGTATGACGGTTTATAACGCGCCTGTTGAAGAGATCAAATTTCTGCTCAACCATGTACTCGACATGGAGAGTATTGCCCAGCTTCCTGGATATGAAGAAGCAACGCCGGACATGGTCGATGCCATTCTTGAAGAAGCAGCCCGTTTTTACGGTGAAGTTTTGGCGCCCACTAACCAATTGGCCGATTCCCAGGGTTCTCAGCTAGAGGGCGATAAGGTCGCCACCGCTCCAGCACTTGATGGCATCTATCAACAAATTGTAGAAGCTGGCTGGCCAGGACTAACTGGTGATGTTGAATTCGGTGGTCAGGGTTTGCCCGCATTGCTCTCCATTGCCGTTGATGAAATGTCTCAATCGGCCAACATGGCCTTCAGTTTGTGTCCCATGCTGACCAAAGGCGTTGTGACGGCATTAGGCCTTTACGGCACCGATGAACAAAAACAAACCTATTTGAGCAATCTCATTTCAGGCACCTGGGCTGGTACTATGAATCTAACGGAACCGCAGGCCGGTTCTGATCTTGCAGCGGTTCGAACAAAGGCAGTCCCTGAAGGTGATCACTATCTCCTAAGTGGTCAAAAAATCTTTATTACCTGGGGCGACCACGACTACACCGATAATATTATTCACTTAGTTCTGGCGCGGACTCCTGATGCCCCAGAGGGTGTGAAGGGCATCTCCATGTTTATTGTGCCCAAATACTTGATCAATGAAGATGGTAGTAGCGGAGAACGTAATGATGTTCGCTGTGTGGGGCTAGAACATAAGTTGGGTATTCATGCCAGCCCAACTTGCGCGCTCTCATTTGGTGATAATGACGGCGCTATAGGTTATTTGGTGGGAGAGGAGAACCAGGGCCTGGTTTATATGTTTTCCATGATGAATGAAGCCCGCCTTGCAGTCGGTTTGCAGGGGGTGTCTGTTAGCGAACGAGCCTATCAACAAGCCGTGGAGTTTGCCAAAGACCGAGTCCAGGGCAGTGTGCCCGGCAATAAAAAAGCCACGATTATTCATCACCCTGATGTTCGCCGTATGCTGATGTTAATGCGCTCGCTTACTGAAGGGGGTAGAGCATTGGCCTACCTATCACTGGCCCATGAGGACCATGTTCACAACTTAGAAGATAAAGAGCAGGCCGCCTATCACCAGCGCCGTGTTGATATATTAACGCCACTGGTCAAAGGCTGGTGTACAGAGATAAGTATGGAAGTTACCTCTCTGGGGGTGCAGGTCCACGGTGGTATGGGCTTTGTGGAAGAAACCGGTGCCGCACAGCATATGAGAGATGCCCGTATCCTACCTATTTATGAAGGTACCAACGGTATTCAGGGGCTTGATCTGGTCGGTCGAAAACTGGCTCGAGATAAAGGCCAATCCGCCATGGAACTGCTGGATGATTTAAACCAGATTGTTGCCAATGCCAGAGCAAGTGATTTAACAGAAATTGCAGATAGCCTTGAATCCTCACTATCTGCCTGTAAAGAAGCTGCAACTATTGTGTTGACTGGTGCCGCTGAGGATTGGAGCGTGCTTAGTGCCTCCGCCTACAACATGCTGATGTTAATGGGTACTACGGTAGCTGGAGCCATGCTAATTAAAAGCGCTGTAGCGGCCACCAACTTAAATACAAAAGGTGAAGGCAATATCAGTTTTAATAACAATAAGATAGTCACTGCCAAATTCTTTGCTCAGCATGTGATGCCACGGAATATTGGATATCTTGAAGCGGTGAAAGCGGGATCAGAGACGGTGATGGGGTTGGATATTGAGGGGTTCTAGAAAGCCCTTCATATGATTTCATGGATATGAAAATTAAGAGGAATATATGAATAAGAAAAGGATAACCTTATTGGCTGTGGCTTTGCTTTCTGTTTTAACGGCTTCATGTACAAATTTATGGCATGACATGCTAGGAAGTAATGTTAGGCAGGGGGTATCAAGTAGCCTGGTTGATTATTTATACCCTGAGGGCGAAATACCGCCTACAAATGATCAAAATACCCCAAATTTACAGCTACCCCTTAGGGTTGGTTTGGCTTTTGTACCTTCATATTCTAATAATGTTGAAGGATTATCAGAAGCTAATAAGAATCTACTATTGGAAAAGGTCAAAGCATCCTTTTCAACACGTGATTATATTAAGGATATCACCGTTATTCCTGATACCTACTTACGATCAGGAAAAGGGTTTAAAACAGTTGATCAGGTCTCACGTTTGTATGGGCTTGATGTTATAGCTTTAGTGTCTTATGACCAGGTCGCTCACGTTGATGATACGAAATCTTCAATACTTTATTAGACAGTAGTTGGTGCTTATCTTGTTAAGGGTAGTAAAAATGATGTGCAGACGTTTGTAGATACAGCGATATTTGATGTCAAGACACATAAATTACTTTTCCGTGCACCGGGCATAAACAAAGTAGAGGGCACATCTACTTTAGTTAATAGTCCTGAACATATGAGGAAAGCAAGGGAAGAAGGTTTTTCTTTAGCGATGTCTGATATGACGACTAATCTTGAGAATGAACTAGAGATCTTCAAAGATCGAATAAAATCAGATAAGAGTGTCACTGTTACTCATAGAGATGGATATGGAGGTGGTGGTAGTTTTGGTTTTGTCTCAATTCTGCTATTGATAGGCTTCGTATTTATTAACTCATTTCTTTTCTATAGAGCCAAGCAAAGGATGTAGATGAAGTATTCCTATCTTTATCAGCAAAAAAAATACCATTTATTGGTATTTTTTTTGTTTATAGCCCTAATGGCTATAGGGCAGCAGTTTACTGATAGTTTTCAATATGATCGTTTATCCATTGCAAATGGTGAATATTGGAGAATTATTACGTGCCATTTTTGTCACATTGGCTGGAAGCACTTGCTGCTAAATTTAATCGGCTTCATATTTATTATTCTATTTTTCTTTCATATATATCCACTTGTTAAATGGTTTTACGCAACGATATTTTGTTCAGTTTTTATTGGTTTAGGTTTTTTAATTCTAATGCCTGAACTTGATTGGTATATGGGGCTATCTGGATTGCTTCATAGCTTTTTGGTGATAGGGCTGGTAGGCGAAATAAAAAGAGGCCGTAAGTTATATTATGTTGGTTTGCTAGTCGTCTTATTAAAGGTAGTGATGGAGAAGTATGTTGGTCCTTCTATCTATACGAGGCAATTTTTAGAATTTACCGTTATTGCTGATGCGCACGTTTTGGGTGCACTTTCTGGACTTATGTTTTCCTTTTTGTCGAAGGTAAAGAAATAAAGGAGGGAAACCTCCATTTATTTAGATTTATACCCATAGTAAATTTTTGAATCTTTACCTCCAAGATTTTTAATACTGTGTGTGGTTCCAGCGGGAATAAGCACCTCTACATTACCTTCTTGTGTGAAGGTTTTATCGCCAAGAGTAAATTCGTAGCTACCACTTTCCATAAAGACCAATTCATCCTTATCGTCATGGAAAGCCTTGTCTATTGCATCATTGGCTTTGATGGTTCCGATACCAAATGTAAAACCTCGCCTGCTCCAATCTGCTTCTAATTCGTCGATTGTCATAGTCACCTTTTTTCTGTTGTAGGGTTCACTTATTTTTAGCGCTCATTTTGCGTGTTAAATAGCATGCAATTAAAATCATTGCCCCAAATGCAAAAAATATAGTGCCGTACTCACGTTGTGTATAAGTGCTTTCAGACATATTTATAGCGCCAGGGCTGGCAAAGGAAGTAAAGAGGCCGACCAATAAGAATACAAGACCAATAAATACATAAAAGCCTCTACGAAAAATAACAGAGCGTTTAGCTGTATAGTCTTTAACCCCTTTAATAAAATACTCCTTTAATTTTCTTACCAATACTCAGCTTTATTAAGCGCTTCAACACAGTGCGAACTCCCAGCAATTGGCTTAATTTCTCTGCCAACTAATGATTGGCAAAGCCAGCCCTCTGGTTGGGATAATTTTAAGGGTGCTTTCGCTACTTTTTCCGTGATCGGACTAAACCCAACTTTTGAATAATAATTTGGGTCGCCATAGGTAAACATCAGTGTTACACCTTCCTTCTTTAAATGGTCGATGCCAAATTTAATTAGATTCTGACCTATGCCACGCCCTTGCCAATCTGTATGAATGGCTACAGGTGCTAAAATAAAAGTATTCACACCGCTTTCAAACATCAACCGAGTAAAGAAAATACTACCGATTATTTGATCATTTTCAGTGGCAACAAACCCATAAATATCTTTAGGGTCAGTACTTTCAATTAAATCAAAAACTAAGTTCCCAATTAAAGAGCCTTCGCTGGGGCCTTCTGAGTCAGAAAACACCCTAGTAAATAGTTGTTTAATTTCTTCAATGCTAGACCTATTGTATGTTGAGAGCTCCATGAATATATCCAGTATTTGATCACTCGGTATTTTGTTAGCGCTGACCTTGAAGTTAAAGTGAGCGGAGCTCTTTAGCTATTTTATTACATGGCATTGCGGGTTAGGCGTAGGGTTATCTCTTCTGGGCAGCAGGCTGGACTGGTGTTGACGGCCAACATAACAGCCTCGGCAATATCTTCTGGTTGTAAGATCAGATCTCTATCATTAACTTGGACGCCAGCTGTCATGTCTGTATTTACAAATGCTGGGTTAATTAATACGACTTTAATACCATATTCCCGCAACTGACGATAACAGCTCAGGCTCCAACCTCTTAGGCCATGTTTAGTCGCAGCATAAGCACCAACACCGCTCATACCTTCGATTGCAGCAACACTTCCCAGATTAATGATAAGCCCCCATTCCCTATCCCTCATTCCTGGAGAAAAGCTGCGGGTCAATCGCATTGGGGTCATCAGGTTTAGCTTCATCGCTGCATCCCATGCATCCGCATCACCATTTAGTGCATGGCCTTGAACAAAATCACCCGCATTATTAACCAGCATATCGATGCCACCCTTTTTAATAATTTCTTCGCAGAATTCATCAATCGCATGGTTGTCACTTAAATCAACATTATGGCAGTTAATCTTGGTGGCGCCTTCATCTCGACATAGCTTTGCCGTTTCCTCCAGCATATCCATATTGCGGCCTAATAAAATCAAATCGGCGTTTTCAGCCGCTAGGCTTTTCGCTATTTCTCGGCCTATGCCACGACTGGCGCCAGTAATTAGTACCGATCTGTTTTTGAGCTTATTCATTCTGACCTCTTATAGCTTCTCTGTGGGATCTGTATGTAATTGCAAATAAAAAGACATGGCTTGCTATATCAAGGTCGCACCATAGCAGAGTTTTATGCATCATCGATCTCAAAATTAACCTAATAGCTGGTTAAGAATACTGAGAGCACATGTCACTATTAAAAAGTCTTTGGTTGCTGGCTTGGTATGTTGATCAATAGGCGTTCCTGTTGAAGCAGGTCAATAAATGCCTTAGCTGCATTCGACAGACTTTTCTCCCTATGGTGGATATAGCCCAGTTCTCTTTGTATATGTATGCCGGGTATTTCAATGGCTCGAATGCCGGGTTCCAGCATGCTTTCGGGTAAAAGGCTCCATCCCAATCCAATACTCACCATCATTTTGATGGTTTCCAGATAGTTGGTGGTCATGGTGGGGGGTAGAGGGACGTTCTGTTCTTCAAATAATGCCCGTGTCATGCGCCCGGTGTAGGTGCCCAATCCAGGTAAAATGGCAGGGTGGTCTCTCAAGCCGTCTAGGGTTGGGTTGGTTTCATTTAAGGCTTTATTTTTAGAGAGAAGGGGATGGTCTTCAGAAACCATAAATACCAATGGGTCCGGCCATATGGTCTTCGCTTCTATCTTAGGGTGTGCTTCAGGGGCCAGGGTAATAGCGGCTACTTCAAAGCGCCCTTGAAGAATCCCTTCATATGCTTTTTCTGAATCCATAAAATCTACGTCAATAGTGACCTCAGGATAGCTTTGGGCGAATTCTTTCAAAATAGGGGGGAGTCTATGCAGGCCGATGTGGTGGCTAATGGCTAACCTCAGCCTGCCACTGATATCGCCAGATAAATCATTAATAGCCTGAGTGGTATCAGCGATTTCCCGAAGAATGTGGTGTGCTCTGGGTAACAAGGCTTCTCCTGCTTCTGTCAGAGTCACTGAGCGGGCAATACGGTCAAACAGCCGACAGTCTAGTTGTTGCTCTAACAGCGCAATACGTTTACTTACTGCTGGTTGGGTTAGGTGGATCTTTTCCGCGGCATCTGAAAACGAACCAGCTTTGGCAACGGCGATAAATGCTTCTAAAAGTTGTGTATCCATACTCTCTAGTATAAATAATTTGCATATGAATTCCTAATAGGAATCCAATAGATAAAAAATATGAATTTGTTTTATTAGAGTGCGATCACTAAAATGGGTAGCTATAGTAGTACTGCTTAAAAACCGTACAAATACAATCTTCTAGAAGGCATAAAATGGCTGGAAAAACCCTCTACGACAAACTGTGGGATGCTCATCTGGTAAAGCAGCGAGATGATGGTTCTGCATTGATTTACATTGATCGTCATATTATCCATGAAGTGACGTCTCCTCAGGCGTTTGAAGGCCTGCGCATGGCCGATCGTAAGCCCTGGCGTTTGGAGATGAATGTGGCCACGCCGGATCACAATATCTCTACCGACTCTGCTGAGCGCGCTGCCGGTGTGGATGCCATTCCAGATGAAACCTCACGTATTCAGGTGAAAACCCTGGATGAGAACTGCGAGTACTTTGGTATTCGTGAGTTTGGTATGAACGAGATGGGGCAGGGCATTGTGCATGTGATGGGGCCAGAACTGGGTGCCTCGTTGCCCGGTATGACGGTGGTGTGTGGCGATTCCCATACCGCGACTCACGGCGCATTCGCTTGTTTGGCCCACGGTATTGGCACCTCTGAAGTAGAGCATGTGTTGGCAACCCAGTGTTTGGTGGCCAAAAAGATGAAAAACATGCTGATCAATGTGGATGGCGTGTTGGGTACGGGTGTAACACCGAAAGACGTGGTGTTGGCCATTATCGGTGAAATCGGTACTGCCGGTGGAACGGGTTATGCCATTGAGTTTGGTGGTCAAGTGTTCCGGGATATGTCCATTGAAGGCCGCATGACCGTTTGCAACATGGCCATTGAAGCCGGTGCTCGGGTGGGTATGGTAGCGGTGGATGATCAAACCATCGACTATTTCAAAGGCCGTCAGTTTGCGCCTACGGGTGAGGTTTGGGATCAGGCCGTTGCCTATTGGAACACTCTGCAAAGTGATGCGGATGCTAAGTTTGATACCGTTGTTGAACTTAAGGGTGAAGATATTCAACCTCAGGTTACTTGGGGCACGTCCCCTGAAATGGTGTTGCCGGTCACTGGTGTGATTCCTCGTGCTGAAGATGAGTCAGACCCTGTGAAGCAGCAGGGCATTGAGCAGGCATTGGCCTATATGGGGCTGGAAGGTGGCTCAGCCATTACCGATATCCCTGTAGACCGTGTATTTATTGGCTCTTGTACCAACTCTCGTATTGAAGATATGCGTGCTGCGGCAGAAATTGCCAAGGGTCGCAAAGTAGCTGACAGCATTAAACAGGTTTTGGTTGTTCCCGGTTCGCAAATGGTAAAAGCCCAGGCGGAACAGGAAGGATTGGATAAAATTTTTAAAGAAGCCGGTATGGACTGGCGGGAACCCGGTTGTTCCATGTGTCTGGCTATGAATGCGGACAAACTGGGTGCCGGTGAGCACTGTGCGTCTACTTCAAACCGTAACTTTGAAGGGCGTCAGGGTAATGGTGGACGGACTCACTTGGTAAGCCCTGCGATGGCGGCCGCTGCTGCAATTGCTGGTCATATTACTGATGTTCGTGGTTTCGATAAGGGGACTGTGTAATGAAAGCATTTACTGTACATAAAGGACTTGTTGCGGGTATCGATCGTGCCAATGTGGACACGGATATGATTATCCCCAAGCAGTTCCTGAAGTCGATTAAGCGCAGTGGCTTTGGTCCAAACCTGTTTGATGAGTTGCGTTATTTGGATGAAGGTAAGCCGGGGCAGGATTGTACCAGCAGACCTTTGAACCCAGATTTTCCATTGAACTGGCCACGTTATAAAGGAGCTTCGGTGCTGTTGTGTCGTGAGAACTTTGGCTGTGGTTCCAGTCGTGAACACGCGCCCTGGGCACTAGATGACTATGGGTTTCGGGCTGTGATCGCACCAAGCTTTGCAGATATTTTCTTTAACAATTGCTTTAAAAATGGATTGTTACCTATTGTTTTAGAAGAAGATATAGTAGATAAACTTTTTAAAGATGTTGAAGCCAATGAAGGCTATGAGTTGACGGTGGATCTTCCGCGTCAGGTAGTAGTTGCGCCTTCAGGTGAAGAATTTTCTTTTGAGATCGACGAGTTCAGTAAGGACTGTTTGCTCGAAGGTTTGGATGAAATTGGCCTGACCTTAAATGATGCGGATGCTATTCGTGCCTATGAGGCGGCTAGAGAGAAAGATACGCCCTGGCTCTTTGGTGCTATCAAATAAGTGGTGCCATTAAATAAAGCGGGCAACTAGGCCTGTATAGGAAGTAATTGAATGAGCAAGAAAGTATTGATTCTTAAGGGCGACTATATTGGCCCTGAGATTGTGGATGAAGCGGTAAAGGTGCTGAAGAAGGTCGATCAGCAGTTTTCTCTGGGTATTGAGCTGGAAGAAGGTCTGCTTGGTGGTGCTGCTTACGATGAAGTGGGCGAACCATGCCCTGAGAAGACATTGGAACAGGGTCGCCAAAGTGACGCTATTTTGATGGGCTCCGTGGGTGGTCCCAAGTGGGATGAGGTCGATCGTGATCTTCGTCCCGAAAAAGGGCTGTTGAAGCTGCGTTCTGGATTGGAGCTGTTTGGTAATCTGCGCCCGGCCATTCTGTACCCGCAACTGGCGGATGCATCTTCGTTGAAACCAGAGATTGTTTCCGGCCTGGATATCCTGATTGTACGGGAGCTGACGGGAGGTATTTACTTCGGTGAACCCCGTGGTATTCGAGTTCTGGAAAACGGTGAGCGCGAAGGTTATAACACTTACAAATATTGTGAGTCGGAAATTCGCCGTATCGGTAAAGTGGCTTTCGAAGCTGCCATGGTGCGTGACAAGCGAGTATGTTCTGTAGATAAGGCCAATGTGCTCGAAGCGACGATATTGTGGCGTGAAATCATGGAAGAGGTGGCCCAAGACTACCCGGAAGTAGAACTTAGCCATATGTATGTGGATAACGCGGCAATGCAGTTGGTAATGGCACCGAAACAGTTTGATGTGGTGGTGACCGGTAATATGTTTGGCGACATCTTGTCTGATGCAGCAGCCATGCTGACCGGTTCTATCGGTATGCTGCCGTCGGCCTCACTGGATAAAGACGGCAAAGGTTTGTACGAGCCTTGCCATGGTTCGGCGCCGGATATTGCCGGGCAGGGTGTGGCTAACCCGCTGGCAACTATTTTGTCTGGTGCTATGTTGCTTCGCTATTCACTGAATGCTCCTGAAGCGGCCGAAGCGATAGAAACTGCGGTGAGCAATGTGTTGGATCTAGGACTGCGTACGCCAGATATCTATACTGAAGGCACCCGTAAAGTGAGTACTTCTGAGATGGGTGATGCGGTCCTGAGTGCACTGTAAAACGCGGCACTTTTGATCTCAGTTTTTAGGCTTAAAATATTAAAGCTCTTTGTAATAAATATTATTTAATTGGTTGAATTTAAATGAATAAAGTAGGTTTTGTCGGTTGGCGTGGTATGGTTGGTTCAGTTCTAATGGATCGTATGGTTCGGGAGAATGACTTTGCCGATATTGAGCCAATTTTCTTTACTACTTCACAGCTCGGTCAACCCGGGCCTTCGTTAAATGGTCATCTGGGTAACGTGGCGCCTTTGCAGGATGCTAATGATATTGAGTCACTGGCCAAACTGGACATTATTGTGACTTGCCAAGGCGGGGATTACACCAAGGCGGTGTACCCGGAACTGCGTAAGGTGGGTTGGAATGGCTACTGGATTGATGCCGCCTCTGCATTGCGGATGGCAGATGATGCCTTGATTGTACTCGACCCGGTGAACATGAACGTGATCAAGGATGGTATTGCCAATGGCACCAAGAACTTTATTGGCGGTAACTGTACCGTCAGCCTGATGTTGATGGGTTTGGGTGGTCTGTTTAATGAAGGTTTGGTGGAGTGGACCTCTGCCATGACTTACCAGGCTGCCTCTGGTGCTGGCGCAAAGAATATGCGTGAGTTGATCAGCCAGATGGGTGCCATTGAGCAGTCCGTTGCCCCAGAGCTTGCCGATCCGGCTTCAGCGATTTTGGAAATTGATCGAAAAGTCGCGGCGACCATGCGTAGTGGTGATTTCCCGACAGATAACTTCGGCGCGCCATTGGCGGGAAGCCTGCTGCCTTGGATTGATGTGCAGCTGGAAAATGGCCAAAGCAAGGAAGAGTGGAAGGGACAATCTGAAACCAACAAGATTCTGGGTCGCTCTGGTGATTCACTGGTACCTGTGGACGGTATCTGTGTTCGCATTGGCGCTATGCGCAGTCACAGTCAGGCGTTGACCATAAAGTTAACTAAAAATGCCCCCATGGATGAGATTGAAGGAATATTGGCGGAAGCCAATGATTGGGTGAAAGTCATCCCCAATGATCGTGATATCACCCTGAAGGAACTGACGCCGGCTACTGTTACCGGCAATATGCATGTGCCCGTGGGTCGGTTGAGAAAAATGAATATGGGTGATGATTATTTATCCGCATTTACGGTGGGTGATCAGTTGTTGTGGGGTGCCGCAGAACCATTGCGTCGAATGCTTAGAATTCTGCTAGAAGCCTGATTATTTGGTGGTTAGAAAGAGGCTTAAATGACTACAAGCCTCTTTTTTTATGGCCTGTTGTTTGTTGTTCCTTTGCCATTTTGTGCAATCCGTCATAAATCGGGCCTATTAATCACCTGTTTTATTCATATTTTAGCTTTCTAGCGGTTGAACAATTCTGTTTAGTCATAAATACTTGCAGTAACAACCTAATACCAACAGTAACAATGTAAAAAAGACTGACTTCAGCAAAAAGGTCAGCTGTAAAAAAGGTTGCTAGCATTAACAACAACGAATTAGTGTTTATTCATTAATTTATTAAGCCCAGGTGGGGGAACCTTTCCTGAAGACATACAGGGAATACATCATGAAGTTGCGTAATCTAACTTTGGTCGCTGGTTTGCTGGGAGCATTCTTTACCAATGCAGTGTTTGCTTTGGGAATGGGTGAGATTAAGTTGAATTCATCACTTAATGAGCCTTTGGATGCTGAAATTCAGTTGCTGAATATCGGAGACCTTAGTGAACTCGAAATGTTGGTAGGTCTGGGGTCTCGTGAAGACTTTAAAGCTGCGGGCGTTGAAAGGCTATTTTTGTTGACTGACTTGCGCTTTAAAGTGGATATGTCAGCTCCAGGCAATCCAGTTCTTCGTGTAACGTCTCGCAAGCCTATTCGTGAGCCTTACCTTGATTTCCTGCTTGAGCTTCAATGGCCATCAGGTCGCTTGTTGCGTGAATACACTTTACTGTTGGATTTACCTGTTTATGCCACAGAGAGGGCGTCTGCAAAAAAGATTAAAGCTGCGAGCGCGAGCCCGCAGCCTAAGCCACAGCAGGCACCGGCAGCAGCATCACCTAGACCCTCTTCTCAAGTAGCACCTTCCAATACGAATGGTGGTGAATATCGTGTTGCCCCTGGAGATACGGCTTGGGGTATCGCTAAAAAAATTAAGCCCGACAACGCATCTATAATGCAAAGCCTGGCTGCCGTTAAACAGTCAAACCCCCATGCGTTTATCAATGGCAATATAAACTTACTAAAACAAGGTGCCGTACTTCGCCTCCCTAGCTCTGCTGATATTTCTCAGTTAAGTCCTCAACAAGTAAATGAGCAGGTCGACTTTTCACCAGAATCAGCAATTGCTGAGAAGAAGCCTTCACAACCTCAATTGGATGCTACTTCTTCGACAAGCACACCTTCACCAGCACCTGTCGATGGTGGTGGACGTTTAAAACTGGCTGTACAAGATGATGATGTTGAAGGTGCATCAAGTGCCAATGCATCTGGAGGAGGCGAATCAGATGTAAGTGGTGGTTCTTCTACACGCGGTACAGAAAAACTTGAAAATGAGTTTGCAATTTTTCAGGAAGAGCTGGATAAAACTCAGCGAGAAAATGCTGAGCTGAAAGCCCGCCTTTCTAATATGGAAGAGCAGATTGCCACAATGAGTCGTCTTGTGGAGATTAATGATGATTCACTGCGTGCAGCTCAACAGGTAGCGTCACAAGAACAGCAAGTAACAGAAGAGAAAGCTGATTCTGTAGAAGAAGCAGCAACTCAGCAGGCAGATTTAGAAACAGATACTGAAAAAGCACAATCGGCTGAAGATCAAACAGCCGAAACGCCAGTTGCCAGTGACTCCGATAAAGATAGCTCTCAGAAAGGGCAAGATGCGACAGCTGATAAAGATGGCGGCTTCAACCTGCAATATTGGATAGATCTATTGCTTTATCCCTTAATTGGGCTTTTGGTGGTTTTATTAGGGATTGTTTTATTCTTTAAGAATCGTAAACAAGATGAAGAGCCAGAAGAAGAGCTATCACTTCAAACGCTCGTTGATAAAGAAACAGCTGATGAAGATGATCTAGAAGAAGTATTAGATGAAGAAGATAAGCAAGTTCTTGAAGAAACAGTCTCAGAACTTGATGAGCAAGAGCTTAAAAACCTTGAAGAGCTGGAACTGACGGAGGGTGAGGATGTTGACCCCGTTGGCGAGGCCGATATTTATCTTTCCTTAGGTAACTATAAGCAGGCTGAAAATGTTCTTCTTGATGCAATAAATGAAGAGCCAGATGATGCTGCTTTAAGATTGAAGCTATTAGAAGTTTATGTCAGTTCCAATGAGCTGGATAAGTTTGATGCTCAATATGCTCAATTCTCTGGTCTGAGTGATGCAGATGCTATTGTCAGAGCTGATTTACTACGTGCTGAACTAGTTTCTGATCCTGTTAATGATTTACTTGAGGAAGAGGCTGACTCTGAAGAAAGCCTTGATACTACTGAGACAGAAGCATCTAATTTGGATGAAGAGCTTTCTTTTGATGATGTGGTTCTGGATTCAAGTAGTGAAACGGAATCCACTGAGGATTCAACTTCTGATTCAACCTCTACAGGTGAAAGCAGTACAAGTGACTTTGATCTTGATTTAGACCTCGAGAACATTGATCTAGATGTTGATTCTGGGCTATCTGAAGAAGCCTCTGACTTAGGTGATTCTTCTGATACAGATAGTATGGATCTAGGTAGCACGGATTTAGACAGTACAGATTTAGACAGTATTGACCTGGATACATTGGCTTCTGATATCGATGCTGGAATGGAAAGTATTGATCTAGAGGAAAGCGTAGATGGATCGACTGCTCTTGATAGTTCGCTTGATGACTTGTCAGACACTATTTCTGAAACTATCCCGGAGCCTGTTGCCGAAACTACTTCAGAAGCAAGTAGCCAGATAGCAGAAGAAAACGCTGCTGATGATTTTGAAGATTTTGATGATGATTTAGATGTTTTGGCGGGTGAAGATGAGTGTAGTACAAAGCTCGAACTTGCACAGGCCTACCTGGATATGGGTGACCCTGAGAGCGCTAAAGAGATTCTGGATGAAGTGGTTTCTCTTGGAGATGATGCTCAACAGGATCAAGCGCGTAAATTACTCGAGGGCGTTACCTGATTACTACTCACTCAGATGCCCCCTGGAGATATTCGCCCAATGTTCTGATTCCTGAAGGCGAAAACTTACCAGAGGGGATAAAGCGAATAGCAGCTGCCGTCGAATATGACGGCAGTTCTTTTTGTGGCTGGCAAAGGCAATCCCATAGCCCCAGTGTTCAAGCTGAGGTTGAAGCTGCACTGACAACCGTTGCCAATGAACCGATTACTGTAGCCTGTGCTGGGCGAACGGATACGGGTGTTCATGGTACTAATCAGGTCATTCATTTTGATACCCAGGCCGACCGTCAGTCACGAAATTGGTTGCTTGGTGCGAACGCAAATTTACCCTATGGCATACGGCTTCATTGGGTAGAGGAAATGCCAGCATCGTTTCATGCACGCTTTAGTGCAACGGCACGAACCTATCGATATGTGATCACTAATCAGCCCCAGCGATCAGCGCTTTTTTACCATTGGCTGACCTGGGAGAAAAAGCCATTGGATGAAAGTCTGATGAATCAAGCAGCCCAGCAGTTATTGGGTGAGAATGATTTCAGTTCTTTTCGTGCTGCTGGTTGTCAATCGAACTCTCCTAATAGAAATGTTCATTCTGTAAGAGTGTGGCGCCAGGCGGGCCTGGTTGTTTTTGAAATTACTGCCAATGCATTTTTACATCATATGGTGAGAAATATCGCAGGAAGCTTGTTGTGTATTGGGCGAGGAGAGAAGTCCGTTGAATGGCTTGCGGGTTTGTTGGCTTGTCGTGATCGAACACAGGCTCCAGCTACTGCAGCTGCTAATGGTTTGTATTTGGTTAAGGTCTCCTATCCAGAATGTTTTAATATCCCAGAATTCGATTTAGGTCCTCAGTTCGTCAGTACTGTTTCACCTGCTGAATAGGGATAAGCCATTGTTTAGGAAGCAATAGGCGGGGCGATAGCTTTTTGCTACAATCCGCGCCTTGCAATTGACGTCATTTTGACCAGAACTTTTTGTATCGTAGTCGTTTGTCTAAACAACTGCTTGAGCAAAGGTCTGGTTGTGAAAAGAGCTAGTCGTGAACAGAACCCGAGTTAAGATCTGTGGAATTACCCGAGTGGAAGATGCCCGTGCGGCTATTGACTCGGGAGCTGATGCTTTGGGTTTGGTGTTTTACTCTAAGAGCCCACGATATGTTGAGCTATCAGTAGCGGCAAATATTGCACGCACTATTGGGCCATTTGTCACCACTGTGGGATTGTTTGTAAATGCGGAAGCAGCACAGGTCAGGGAAGCGGTTAAAACTGTAGGCTTGGACTTGTTACAGTTTCATGGCGATGAAGATGAAGCCTATTGTGCACAATTCGATATGCCCTATATCAAAGCCATACGGATGTCTCCGGAGCTTGATGTAAAAGAGGTCGTAACAAAGTACCCATCAGCACGGGGTTTCCTCTTTGATGCTTGGAATAAAGATAAATATGGTGGAACAGGGGAAACCTTTGAATGGCAAAGGCTCTCTAGTTTAAAAGAGTCAGCTGATACTGATATTCCTTTTATATTGGCAGGTGGATTGACCCCAGAGAATGTAGACCAGGCAGTAGCTGCGGTGAAACCCTATGCTATTGATGTTAGTGGTGGGGTAGAGCAATCTCCAGGAATCAAATCACCTGAGTTGATTCAGCAATTTATCGACAGATCTAATAGTGGATAGATCCCGTAAAAAACTTCTTTCGTAAGAGAGTTTTTTGTAAAAATATGATTTATATAAACATCATTGAATGATGTTGAGTGATTTTGGAGAAATAAGTGACTAACCGTTCAGAAGATATTGGTAGTTCTGACAAAAAGCAGACCGTTAATTTTAATCAGGTACCCGACGCCCGTGGCCACTTTGGGCCCTATGGCGGCAGGTTTGTTTCTGAAACCTTGATTTATGCACTTGATGAGCTTGAGTCGATTTATCGTCGTCTCAAGGATGATCCCAAATTTCAAGCTGAGTTTGACTATGATCTGGCCCACTATGTCGGGCGTCCATCACCACTTTATTTTGCAGAACGCTGGACCAAGGAAACCGGAGGTGCCCAGCTTTACCTTAAGCGTGAAGACCTTAATCACACTGGCGCCCACAAGATTAATAACACCATTGGTCAAGCGCTGTTAGCAAAACATACGGGCAAAAAACGTATTATTGCGGAAACCGGTGCCGGTCAACATGGTGTGGCAACAGCAACTGTGGCGGCACGCCTGGGATTGGACTGTCATGTTTTTATGGGTGAAGAGGATGTACATCGTCAATCACTCAATGTTTATCGTATGAAGCTGCTAGGTGCTGAAGTTATTCCGGTGACTTCTGGTTCTAAAACCCTTAAAGATGCAATGAATGAAGCCATGCGTGATTGGGTCACTAATGTGGATAACACCTTCTACATTATCGGTACCTGTGCTGGACCGCATCCTTATCCTGAGCTAGTTCGCAATTTTCAAGCAGTCATTGGCCGTGAGGCACGCCAGCAATCGTTGAATCAGGCAGGGAAGCTGCCTGATGCCCTAGTCGCATGCGTTGGTGGTGGTTCAAATGCTATTGGTTTGTTCCATCCATTTCTGGAAGATGGTTCCGTGGCCATGTACGGCGTAGAAGCGGGTGGTTTTGGTTTGGCCACTGGAAAACATGCTGCGCCACTGAATGATGGTATTCCCGGTGTGTTACACGGTAACCGTACCTACTTGATGGAAGATGAAAATGGGCAAATCATTGAAACCCATTCTATTTCAGCTGGTTTGGATTACCCCGGCGTTGGTCCTGAGCACTCTTGGCTCAAGGATGTAGGCCGAGTTAATTACGTGACTGTGGATGATGACGAGGCGATGGATGCTTTTCGTAACTTGACCAAGGTTGAGGGGATTATGCCAGCCTTGGAAACGAGTCATGCGGTGGCTTATGCCGAAAAACTGGCCCGTCAGATGGATCCTGATCAAATGATCGTGGTTAATTTGTCTGGTCGTGGCGACAAGGATATTTTGACCGTCGCTGAAATTGATGGCATCACGGTTTAACATCAATCGCACCTAAAATAAGAATCTAATTGGATATTTGTTAGTGAATAGAATTAAGCAACGTTTTGAATCCCTTCGTCAGCAGGGTCGTAAGGCCTTAGTCTCCTATGTGGTTATGGGTGATCCCGTTAAAAATGTAACACTTCCAGTAATGAATGCACTGGTAGAAAGTGGAACCGATATTATTGAATTGGGTATACCTTTTTCAGACCCCAATGCAGAGGGACCGGTGATACAGCGTGCTCATGAAAGAGCGTTAGAGCATGGTAGTAGCCTTAAAGATGCTTTGGCCCTGGTTAAACAGTTTCGTAAGACAAATGCCGACACCCCGGTATTATTGATGGGTTACACCAACCCTGTTGAACGTATGGGCTATGATAATTTTATTGACCAGGCTGTTGCTTCAGGTGTTGATGCTGTATTGACCGTAGATCTGCCACCGGAAGAAGCTGAGGAGTTTAATCAGCATTTAAGGCAAGCTGATTTGGAAAATATCTTCTTACTGGCCCCAACAAGTACACCGGAGCGGCAGAAAAAGGTCACTGATATGGCGGGTGGCTTTATTTATTGCGTCTCCCTTAAAGGTGTTACTGGTGCTGGTAATTTGGATGTGGACTCTGTTCAGAAAAATGTGTCGAATATTCGTTCATTGACTGACCTGCCAGTCTGTGTAGGATTTGGTATTAAGGATGGTGCATCGGCCCGTGCCGTAGCTGATTTGTCCGATGGTGTCGTGATTGGTAGTGTATTGGTTAATCAGATAGCAAAACTGGCTGAACAGGGAGAATCTGATCCATCGGTATACGCTTCAGCTGTTTCTGAAATTATTACTGAAATACGACAGGCATTAGACCATTAATTGGTTAGAATGGTAGGTAACAGAAAGCACTAGGAAAATGGAAAAAATATGAGCTGGCTGGAAAAAATTCGTCCCAAAGGTCCTGCAACCCAGAAGAAAGATCGGACTCAAAGTGTTCCTGAAGGGTTGTGGACTAAGTGCCCCAAGTGTAGTGCACCGTTATATCGCCCTGAATTAGAAAAAAATCTAGATGTATGCCCAAAGTGTGATCACCATTTACGGGTAGGTGCTCGACGTCGGTTGGACATTTTCCTCGATCCTGAAGGTCGCCAAGAGTTGGCAGCAGATGTGAAGCCAATTGATCGCCTTAAATTTAGAGATATTAAAAAATATAAAGATCGTCTTTCCGCAGCACAAAAAGCGACGGGGGAGGATGATGCCATTGTTGCCATGAAAGGCACGTTAAATGGTATGCCTGTAGCCGTTGTAGCATTTGAATTCGCCTTTCACGGTGGTTCTATGGGGTATGTGGTTGGAGAACGTTTTACCCGAGCAGCTCAAATTGCCCTAGAAGACAATATTCCTTTTGTTTGTTTTTCTGCAACGGGCGGTGCACGTATGCAGGAAGCTCTGATTTCTTTGATGCAGATGGCTAAAACCAGTGCCGTAATTGAAAGACTTAAAGCGCAAGGTACTCCTTACATTTCAGTGATGACGGACCCTGTCTACGGTGGTGTTTCTGCTAGCCTTGCCTTGCTTGGCGATATTAATGCAGCAGAGCCTGGTGCAAGAGCAGGATTTGCTGGCCCAAATATTATTGAGCAGACCATTCGTCAAAAATTACCCAAAGGGTTTCAGCGTGCTGAGTTCCTGCTTGAGCATGGTGCAATTGATATGATTATTCCTAGGCAGGAGATGCGTTCAACTTTGTCATCTCTATTGGCTAAGTTTACTGGGCGTCCTGAATTAGACGCTACTGCTGGCAAATCTGCTGAGGACGATTTGTCATCTCTCTCAGAATCGAGTGACCCTGAATCTGACGATCAAAATGTCCCCCCAGCCGATACTGCCCCCCCTGTCTCTGGATGAATGGCTTGAGCTATTAGAGGCCAGGCATCCCAAAGAGATAGAGCTTGGGCTTGATAGAGTAGGCCGGGTTGCAAAGCAACTCGGCCTTTTGCCGTCAAATAGCTTCAAATTAGATAGCCCTGAGTTAGACAGCTCTATATCTAACGATGGTAAAAAAATACCTCACTCAATAGCAAAAAAAATTATTATCGTTGCCGGTACGAATGGTAAGGGTTCTTGTGTTGCTGCAATTGATAGTATTTTAAGGTCTGCCGGCTATCAGGTCGGGACTTATACTTCCCCTCATTTTATTCGCTATAACGAACGTATCTGTATCAATGGTGTGGATATAGATGATGAACCCATCTGTACTGCATTTGAACGTATAGAGGCTGCTCGAGAGGATGTAAGCCTCAGCTATTTCGAGTTTGGAACCCTAGCAGCTTTTTTAATTATGGCTGAACATGAGCTTGATGTGGCAGTTTTAGAAGTCGGCTTGGGAGGCCGACTCGATGCCGTAAATATTCTTGATGCTGACATTGCGGTAGTCACAAGTATCGCATTAGATCATGAGGACTGGTTGGGCAGTGATTTGAATATTATTGCCGCAGAAAAGGCAGCAATCGGCCGTCTGGGTAAGCCCCTTATTTATGGAGATATAGAACCTGTTCCTGGATTAGTAGAAAAGGCAAAATCAATTGGTGCTGAGTTAATACTTAATGGCCAAGATTTTTTATTCCCAGACTCTTATAGGGAAATTATAGGGTGTGAGGGTGGCGGGGGGGGTGGCGGTAATTTGTTACCTGAAAATAGTGTTGCCTGTGCTGTTGAGTCTGTGAACTTATTGGCCCCAGAACTGACTCAATCAGTGATTAAAAAGGGCTTGGAGACTGTACATTTAAAAGGGCGCTATCAACAACTAGATCTTGATGGTGTCCATATTGTGCTGGATGTTGCGCATAATCCCCAAGCTGCAGAATTACTTGCACAAAGATTAACAAAATTATCTGCGAAAATAAGTGCTGTTTTTGGGGTAATGGAAGATAAAGATATTGATGGTATTTGGGAGCCATTACTTCCCCTCATACATAGTTGGTATTTATGTAATATTCCTGGGCAGGAACGAGCAGCTAAAGCACGAAACCTTTCGATACTGATGTACAATAAAGTTACAAGTTGGGCTTGTGATGTAATGGGTAATGGTTTTGTAGAAAATAAAGTCACTATTGAAGAGTCACCAGTGTCGGCCTTAGAGAAAGCGATAGCAGCATCAGCTAAGGGTGATACGGTCGTCGTTTTCGGCTCCTTTTTCACCATTGGACCTGTGCTTAGTTGGCTAGAGAGCTTGGATTAAGGGATACTGAGTTAAGGAGTTTTGATTCAAAAAGTTTTGGGTAAGAGTAAAAATTCTAATTTAAGGCAAGTATTTGAATCTTCAAAAGACAAAAGGGCAGGGAGTTCTAAAAAGTGAGTGAAAGCTTAAAGCAGAGAATTGTAGGCGCATTTGTTTTAGTTGCGTTGGCGATAGTGATTATTCCTCTGGTATTTGATTTCTCTGGTGAGCGTCAGGTAGACGTCAGTTCCACTATTCCTCCAATGCCAGATATTGAAGCAGTTGTTGTGGCAGAACCTCAAAGGCCGAAAGATATCATTCCTGCTAAATCTGCTGATGAGATATTTCAGTTCGGCACTGAATCACCCAAAGAAAGTGAATCTCTAAAAGACGAGGCTCCTGCCTTATCTTCCGATGGAATACCAATAGGTTGGGTATTACAAGTTGGTAGTTTTAAAGAGAAGGCTACGGCAGAAGATCTGGTAACAAAACTGTTAGACGATGGGTATCGAGCTTTTATTCGTGAAAAGAAAGGTGCATCAGGTACTTTGAGTCGTGTATTTGTGGGCCCGAAGGTTTTGAAAAAGAAGTTGGTTCAGGAAAAAACCGCCATTGATAAAAAATATGGTGTAGATTCCTTGTTGCTGCACTTTGAACCCTGACCTTAGCTAGTCACTCTGTTACACTCCGGTTTTATAACATTAACCCTTATAATCCAATCACTCTAGAGTACTTATTATTTTGTACTCTTTATATGCAATAGGGCGATCACATCATGACTTGGGCTGACTGGGCGATTATTGCAGTATTGGGTTTGTCTGCACTTATTAGCGTAGTAAGAGGCTTTGTAAAAGAAATAGTCTCATTGTTAATCTGGTTGGCAGCAGCAGTGATAGCCTCTATTTTTCATGATCAGCTGGCATCTCTAATGTCAGACTTGATTGATACACCCTCCCTGCGAATGCTTGCAGCTTGGATTGTTTTATTCGTTGCTGTTTTGCTTGTTGGTAGCATCTTAAATTATCTGTTGGGTAAGCTGGTTAAGGCAACAGGCCTTTCTGGAACAGACAGATTGTTAGGTCTCATTTTTGGCGCTATCAGGGGGCTGATCATTGTGATGGTTATCCTGATTATTTTGCCTAAAATATTGCCTGTAATGGAAGACCAATGGTGGCTCGAGTCCACAATAATCCCCTATTTTATGCAGTACGAAGACTGGGCCAGGGAGACAGGCACAGCGGTATTGGACTTTTTGAAGAACCTACTCTAATCAGTAGGTGATAAAGTAGTAAATAGCCGTTTAAAGAGGTTGCCAGACCCATGTGTGGTGTAGTCGGAATTTTTGGTAATACAAACGTTAATCTTCAACTTTATGATGCATTAACGATGCTTCAACACCGTGGCCAGGATGCCGCAGGAATAATGACCTGTGACAATGGACGTTTTAATCAGCGTAAAAGCGTTGGTTTGGTCAAAGATGTCTTTCACTCTCGCCATATGGCTCAACTCCGGGGAAACATGGGTATTGGCCATGTACGTTACCCTACAGCGGGTAGTTCAGGTCCAGCCCTTGCACAGCCGTTTTATGTGAATTCACCCTATGGCATTTGTATGGCCCATAACGGTAATCTCACCAATACCGACGAGTTGATGGAGCTGCTGTTTAAATCTGATCTACGTCATATCAATACAGATTCTGATTCAGAGGCACTGCTCAATGTTTTTGCCCATGAGTTGTTGCTACAGGGCAAGTTACAACCAACATCCAATGATATATTTGAAGCCGTCAGGCGTGTACATCGTCGTTGCCGGGGTGCTTATGCCGTTGTTGGCATGATAGCCAGCTATGGCATGGTGGCATTTCGTGACCCCAAGGGTATTCGTCCACTTGTCTACGGTCAGCGTGAAACTGATCAGGGCATGGAATATATGGTGGCCTCCGAAAGTGTGGCTTTGGATGTTTTAGGCTTTAAATTAGTGCGTGATCTTGCACCAGGGGAAGCATTGTATGTGGACACTGATGGTAAATTGCATTTGGAGCAATGTGCAGAAAACCCTAAGCTGATGCCTTGTATTTTTGAGCATGTATATTTTGCTCGACCAGACTCTATCATTGATGAAATATCTGTCTATAAATCTCGTTTAAGAATGGGAGAAAAACTGGCTGAAAAAATACAGCGGTTATACCCTGAGAATGATATTGATGTGGTTATACCCATTCCTGATACCAGTCGCGTTTCGGCACAGGCTATTGCTGAAAAGTTAAGAATAAAGTTCCGCGAAGGGTTTATGAAGAACCGCTATATTGGTCGCACATTTATCATGCCAGGGCAGACCCAGCGTAAAAAATCAGTGCGACAAAAACTAAACCCGGTAAAACTGGAGTTTCAGGGTAAAAACGTATTGTTGGTCGATGACTCTATTGTTCGTGGCACAACATCAAAAGAAATTATCCAAATGGCTCGTGATGCTGGAGCGAATAAGGTTTATATTGCTTCAGCAGCGCCGCCTGTTCGTTATCCCAATGTTTATGGTATTGATATGCCATCTGCACATGAGTTAATTGCCCATGATAGGACAGATAAGGAAGTCGCAGAATTGATCGGTGCAGACTGCTTAATATATCAGGATCTCGAAGACCTGGTAGAGAGTGCCAAGGAAGGAAATAGTAAGATTGATCAGTTTGATTGCGCTGTTTTTGATAGTAATTATGTCACCGGTGATGTCGATGAAAGTTACCTTAAAAAACTGGATGCTAAAAGAAATGATTTGGCAAAGAATGGAAAAGGTAGCAATGAACAAGATGGCAATGGAGTAGATGTTAATGGGATAGAGAGCACTAAAGATCCAGCAAATGATGAAATAATCGGTTTACATAACTCTGATCCGGAAGTTTAAATTCAGAGATATTAGTATTAGAAATACAAGCGTAGAAACATAAGTAGAAACATAAGTTGTAGTGGATAGATGAAATGACCCCTGATGATATAAATGATGTGCTGGCAGAAGCGGAACTAGACACAATAGCCATCCGTGCCGGGCATACGCGTACCCACGAAGGGGAACATGGCGAGCCATTATTTCTTACCTCCAGTTATGTCTTTAAGAATGCTGAGGAGGCAGCAGCGCGCTTCTCCGGTGATCAACCCGGTAATGTTTACTCCCGCTATACCAATCCTACGGTTCGTATATTTGAAGAACGCATTGCTGCCCTAGAGGGAGCAGAACAGGCTGTAGCCACCTCATCAGGTATGGCCGCTATTCTCAGTACTTGCATGGCATTACTGAAATCAGGCGATCATATTGTCTGTTCCCGCAATGTATTCGGTACCACCACGGTTTTGTTGGAAAAATACCTAGGCCGTTTCGGTGTAACAACGACATTTGTATCGCTCACGGAGCTTGATCAATGGCGAGATGCCGTCACCCCTGAAACAAAAATGTTTTTCCTAGAAACGCCATCAAACCCCCTATGTGATATTGCAGACTTGCCTGCATTGGCAACATTGGCTCATAACAATAATGTACTGCTTGTGGTCGACAACTGTTTTTGTACTCCAGCATTACAACAGCCCCTAAAGTTAGGTGCAGATCTGATTATTCACTCGGCTACGAAGTATTTGGATGGCCAAGGACGTTGCATGGGTGGCGTTGTGGCTGGACGAAGTCAACTCGTGGATGAAGTGCTGTCTTTTATTCGAAGTGCTGGTCCAACCATGAGCCCATTTAATGCCTGGGTTTTTGTTAAAGGGTTGGAAACCTTGAGATTGAGAATGGATGCCCATTCTGCCAATGCATTAGAGCTTGCCCAATGGTTGCAGCAGCAGCCTCAGGTTGAAAAAGTATTCTATGCTGGGTTACCTGATCACCCAGGCCATAATATTGCAGCTGCGCAACAACGTGCATTTGGTGGTGTTCTATCCTTCCGAGTCAAAGGTGGCAAGGAACAGGCCTGGAAAGTTATTGATAGTACCCAAGTACTTTCGTTGACGGCTAACTTGGGTGATGCCAAAACAACGATCGTACATCCGGCGACGACGACCCATGGTCGTTTGAGTGATGAACAAAAAGCCGAGACAGGGATCACTGAAAACCTGATTCGTATTGCGGTAGGATTAGAAGATATTAAAGATATAAAAGCAGACCTATTACGGGGGCTAAAAGCGATTTAACCCGTTGGCTCGCTACCTGATACTTTCTGACTCATGTGAGATAGGCGGAGCTAGGTTTTACCTAAAAAGAGCTTTATGCAAAAAACTGTAGATCTGATTGTTGCCAATGTAGGTAAAGTCCTTATTGGCAAACAACAGCAAATCAAACTTTCCTTAGCTTGCCTTTTTGCCCAGGGGCATTTATTAATTGAAGACTTGCCCGGTATGGGTAAAACTACCATGGCACATGCCTTGGCTAAGGTGCTGGGGCTTTCTTACAACCGTGTTCAATTTACCAGTGATTTACTCCCCGCCGATATATTAGGTGTCTCTGTTTACGATAAAAACAAAGCCCAATTCGAATTTCATCCCGGCCCTATTTTTAATCAACTATTACTTGCCGATGAAATCAATCGCACTACACCAAAAACCCAGAGTGCTTTATTAGAGGCAATGGCTGAAAGCCAGGTGACGGTTGAAGGCGAGACGAAAGCATTACCTAAACCCTTTTTCGTTATTGCTACTCAAAACCCATTAACCCAGGCCGGCACATTTCCATTACCTGAATCCCAACTTGACCGTTTTTTAATGAGAATTGAGTTGGGGTATCCAGACCCGAAATCAGAGCGAGAAATGTTGTCTGGCGTAGACCCTCGAACATTATTATCTACGATTAACGAAATTATTTCCCCCCAACAATTGGAACAAATACAACAGCAGATACTCACGGTTAAAGCATCTGATAGCTTAATTGATTATGTACAGCGCCTAGTTCAATTCACCCGAACAGATGGTGCTTTTCAGAGTGGTTTATCACCTAGGGGCGCATTGGCATTATTACAATCTGCCCGTGCTTGGGCATGGATACATGATCGTAATTATGTAATTCCAGAGGACGTTCAAGCAGTTATGCCAAGTGTGGCAGGGCATAGGTTGCGAGGTTCTATTGATCAATACGGAGTTGACCAATACAGTGCTGGTCAATCCGGTCATACTGGAACTATGCTGGTTCAGTATGTGCTCAATGCGGTAGATATTATTTAATGGGTTTTATATAAAACTGTTCAGTAAAATGTCTTCCCAGTAAAATAAAAAGGATTGGTTTAATTGAAAGCATTGGCCCAATCACTTCAACAAGTTTTTTCACGCTGGGTATACGGTCGTATACCACCTGAAAAATCGGTCAGTTTTAGCAATTCTAATTTATTTATTTTTCCCTCAAAGGCCGGCTTTGGTTACTTGATTCTGGTCATATTGTGCTGGTTGGTAGCCACCAATTATGAAAATAATGTGGTTTTTGGTTTGGCTTGTCTTTTAACTTCTCTGTTTGTTGTCGCTATTTTGCATAGCTTTTTTAATGTGTCTGGATTGACCATTAACTATGTACGTGCTGATCCTGCATTTGCAGGCGAAAATCTACTTGTCGAATTGATGATTGAGCAAAAACAATTACGTCATCGAGATAGCTTAAAGCTTTCCTTTATTGATCAAGGTGAAATTTTTAATAACAAAACAACGATTAATCAAAAAGTAACAACGGTGAGTATGGGCAAGCAAAAAAGTGTGCGAGCCTATATAACTACGTTGGCGCAGCACCGCGGTTATTTCAACCCTGGTCGGTTGGTGATTGAAAGCAGTTATCCCCTAGGTTTATTAAGGGTTTGGTCCAAAATAGATTTGGATATTCATTGTTTGGTTTATCCCAAGCCAGTAAATAACAATAAAGAAATTACCAATTCATCAGGTAGGGGAGAAGGTCCTCTTCAAATTGATGGAGGAAGTGAAGATTTTGTTGGCTTGAAAGATTATCAACCAGGTGACTCATTAAAACGTATTGCCTGGAAGCAGTATGCAAGGGAGCAGGGGCTCTATGCCAAGCACTATGCAGATTATCAGGATGAACGTACCTGGTTGGATTGGGATACACTGTCTGGTTTAGACAGGGAAATGCGATTATCGACCCTGTGTGGAATGCTCTTACGTATATCAACTACCTACAAAGAAGGGCAAACACAGTATGGGCTGAGATTACCTGGCCTGGAAATTCAACCTAATAGTGGTGATGCTCACAAATATCGATTATTAAAAGAATTGGCCTTGTTTGAGAATGAGGGGTTTGAAGTTCAAGGCTTTGAAAGCCAAGAGCCTAAATATCAAAAGTATGAGGGGAATTAAATAATGATCCCTCTTTGGCAGATCCACAGGAATGCGCTTATTTGGCTGCTAGCTGCATTTACGGCTGTGATTGTATTGCACGCAAGCCATATTCCTCAATGGATTCTAGTCGCTGCTGTACTTTCTATGGTATGGCGGATTCAACGTTACCGGGGTGCTTGGTCGCCGCCAAGCAGCATCGTGAAATTCGGCTTGTTAATACTTTGTATCGCTGGGTTATTGTTGGAATATGGTAAGCCTGTGGGTTTGGAGCCCATGATTGCATTATTGATTTCTGCCTACACACTTAAATTACTTGAAATGGAGCATCGCAGGGAAGCTCTGTTAGTCATTTATCTCGCTTTTTTTATTGCGGCTACTCAAGCCTTATTCGATCAAAGTATTGGGCATACAGGTTTTATTTTGGGCTGCTTTGTGCTGATCACAGCTGCTCTAGTCGCATTAAACCAAGGTGTTCCCGAAGGAGAGGAAAGCCATACACAACCCTTCCGTCCTTTAAAAAGTGCCATATTCCTATTGTTACAAGCTATTCCTTTAATGCTGTTGTTATTTATTATTATGCCCAGAATAGGCTCTCTTTGGTCTGTGCCTATCCAAAGCCACAGTGCAAAGACAGGCATGAGCGATAGCATGTCACCGGGTAACTTTAGTCGCCTTGGGCGTTCCGCAGAGGTAGCATTTCGAGTTGATTTTGAAGGTGAGATACCCCGGCAGCATCAACTCTATTGGCGAGGCCTAATTCTGTCCGATTTTGATGGGAGAGCTTGGTCCAGTTCTGATCCATTGAAGTACGATGAAACGCATCTGACGCAGTGGTTTGGGAGGAAAAAGCACCAGTGGGACTCACTAATAGAGCGTCGTGGTGAATCAACGGACTACCGTGTAGTGCTTGAAGCGACCCAGCAACCCTGGCTATTCAGTTTGCCAACTCCTGTGCCGAAAAGCCCAGGCGTAGCCTTAACCCGTGATTTTCGGTTGTTATCCTCAAAACCGATAGTTCGAAAAACCCAATACGATGTCAGTAGTTGGTTGGACTACACTATAGCCAGCGAATACTTATCACCCAAAGAACGATCTTTGTCCCTACAGTTACCCTCGGGCTATAACCCCAAAAGTGTTCAGCTGGCACAAAAATGGAGTCGGGAAATCAGTGATGACTTGTTGCTGGTTCAAAAAGTCCTGGGCTTATATAACCAGGAATTTATATACACTCTGAAACCACCGTTGTTGGGTACCCACAGTGTGGACGAATTTTTATTTGAAACAAGAAAAGGTTTTTGTGAGCATTTTTCCAGCAGCTTTACCTTCCTAATGCGCGCAGCGGGAATTCCCGCCAGAGTTGTAGCGGGTTATCAGGGAGGAGAGCGTCACCCGGATAACTATCTTGTAGTAAGGCAATACGATGCCCACGCATGGGCCGAGGTATGGATAAAGGGCAAAGGCTGGATAAGAGTAGACCCTACGGCTGCGGTTGCACCTGAACGCATTGAATTTGACCTTGAATCTGCACTGGGAGATCAAGCCGGATATTTGGCGGACTCACCCCTATCATTAGTGCAATTTAGACATATCAGCTGGTTGAACAAAATTCGATTGAGTCTGGACTCTCTAAATTATCAATGGGTCAAATGGGTTTTAGGTTATGACAAAGAACAAGAAGCTATTTTGCAAAAATGGCTAGGGGAATATAGCCCACTAAGAATTGCATTACTGTTACTAGCTGTTGGTGGTGGTGTTTTAGGTGTTATAGCCCTTTGGCATTTAAGAACATTGTGGTATTCAAAATTGGGGCACTTAGAACATGATGAGCTGGATAGAATTTATTTAAAACTATGTAAAAAACTTGAAAAAGCAGGGATCCCTCGTCACCCAGGCGAAGGTCCTAGGGACTATGCAAATAGAGTTGCAGAGCAACGTCCTGAATTGGCGAGAATTGTTAAAGGCATTAACTCGGTGTATGAGCACATGCGTTATGGGAATGAGGGGCAAGAAAGGCTTAAGATTTTGAAGAAAGCAATTAAACGATTAAGCTAACAACACTTTACCCCTCATGTTATTAAAATAAGACTTACTTCAACAACATATTCCTAGCACCTTTAATAAAATCTTCTTCTTTGGCTTTCTGCTCATATTCTGAAGGCGGAGTTTTAATACCTATCTGGAAGGCGGGCCGTTGATCGAGTCGATCAAGCCATGCCGTTAGATGTGGGAAGTCATCGATAGGCACGCCTGACCAATCATAAATTCTTACCCAAGCCCAGTTGGCAATATCGGCAATACTGAGTTCTTTGGCTAGGTATTCCCGTCCATTAAGGTGGCCATCCATAACACCAAACAGTCGTTTCACTTCATTTTGGTAACGGTCAATGGCAGGTTGATAGATTTCATCCCAGTAGCGGAACCAGACGTTGGCTTGACCCATCATGGGGCCAACGCCTCCCATTTGGAACATCAGCCATTGGATTTCTCGAGAGCGCTCTTTAGGGTCTGAAGATAGTAACTTGCCGGTTTTTTCAGCCAAGTACATCAAAATGGCGCCGGATTCGAAGACGACGAAATCGTCATTTTCACGATCAATAATTGTAGGGATTCTGCCGTTGGGGTTGAGTTTTAGATATTCAGGTTCTTTCTGTTCATTTTTACTTAAACTGAGGTGATGTACGTTATAGGCTAGCCCTAGTTCTTCCAGCGCTATACTAATTTTGTGGCCGTTTGGGGTTGCGGCAGTATAGAGTTCAATCATGTAACACCTCAGTTATTATTGCGTGCTTTTGAACACCTTAACTATTAAGGAGTCAGAATAAGAAGAATAGGGCAGTCCTTAGATTAGTAACTATTTAGACTCTCGTCGCCATTTAGATTAATGGAGTATTATGACTAGTGCAATGGACTTCAGTTCAATTTTAGGATCAGTATTCATCGGCCCTCGTACGTTTTACATAAGAAACGAGTGATCTCTAAAATCAAAATAATTCGAAGGTGATTTATGTTTGGTCAAAGCAAAAATATTATGGTGACGAAGGCAGAGGCGATTCCAGGACGAGCCGAAGCTATTACCAGTAATAATTTACATTATGAAAACGGCCACCCAATTGTTCCACCATTTTCTGATGGTATGCAGGAAATTGTTTTTGGTCTGGGTTGTTTTTGGGGAGCAGAAAGGCGGTTTTGGATACAAGAGGGCGTCTATACTACTGCTGCTGGTTACGCTGGAGGTTTTACTGAAAATCCTACCTATGAGGAAGTTTGCTCGGGTTTAACCGGACATACGGAGGTAGTAAGAGTTGTGTTTGATCCAACTATTGTCACATTAGAAAAATTGCTCAAAGTATTTTGGGAAGCCCACGATCCAACTCAAGGCATGCGCCAGGGCAATGATAGGGGGACGCAATATCGTTCTGCTATTTATTGTGCGAACGAAGAGCAGATGAAGCTTGTTTTACAGAGCAAAGAACAATATCAATCATTGCTTGAGCAGTCGGGGTTTTCACCAATAACAACAGAAGTTTCCCAAGATCAGGTTTTTTATTATGCAGAGGATTACCACCAACAATATCTGGCCAAGAATCCTATGGGTTATTGTGGTTTGAAGGGTACTGGTGTGAGTTGTATTTGATTGATTTGTTTGGTTGAGTAGAAAATTTAATCAGGATTTAGGCAACGAATTTCTGCAGTTTCTAGGTGTGGCAGAGAGCGATGCTGAGAAGCGGGTACATCTTGAAACCAGGTCTGTAATAGTTGTAATACATCACCGTGGGCCACAAGTAATATTTTCAGCCTTACATTTTTTTTCTCATCAAAAGGCTGCTGTTCCAGCTGCAGGATAAGTGCAGATACACGTGAAACGACCTGGTTTGCACTTTCAACACCAAACTCTTGATGATCTGGGTTTTGCTGGTCTATGTCCCATACCATTTGGTATTGCGTGTCATTTTGGGCGTTTAGTTCACCAAAAAAACGTTCTCGAAGCGCTGTTGAATATTGAATAGGGTGTGTTGTATTCAGTATTTTTTGGGCGATTTCGGCAGTATTTTGGGCACGTAAGAAATCAGAACTGATAATCAGGGTGTCTTGATTTAATTCGCTGGTGTTTGAGGCAGATTTAATGACTTGTTGCTGACCAAGAGCAGTTAACCCATATTGATTGCAGCCTATTTTGGGATCACTGACGATAATACCAGCCACATTAGCTTCACTTTGCCCGTGCCGCATTGCGAAATATTGGTTTTTTAATGATGTTTTTGGCATAGGCCCTGTTTGAAGTTATGTTCGCGGCAATATCTGGAATAGAGGTGTTGAGCGCTTTGTATGTGGAATGTGGTTGTGAGGTAGTATTTATCACATATAAAAAAACATATCATACACAAAACACATCGAACATGGTTGTTGTCTGTACGTTCAATATAGGACACAGACAATGAATGAGTGGTTTTACTATTACGTAGAGTAAACGGATAAAAGGATAGATAGCATGTTGGTTTATGGTCATAGGGGCGCAGGTGGGGAAGCACCGGAAAATACTATTGCCGGTTGTCGCCATGCCATTGATCGCGGTACACGCTATCTGGAGTTAGATATGCGTTTATCGAAAGATGATCAGCTCGTCATGATTCACGATGAAAGTGTTGATCGTACTACTGATCATAAAGGAAAGGTGAATAGCTATTCTGTTGCTGAGTTAAAAGGGATGGATGCCAGGCAATCTGGAGCCCCCTGGCCAGATAAAGAAGGTGTTGGGATCGTAACACTTGATGAAATGCTTGATGCTACACAAGAGATTAAAGGTTATCAGTTAGAAGTGAAAACAGGCCCTACGGAGCAAATGGAGCGTATTGCAGAGCTGTTGGCAGAGCAATTTCCCTCCGAAGCCTCCGTGGAAAAAGTTGTCATTACTTCATCCAGTTTAACGCTGTTACAACGATTAATGACATTGGCACCGCATATCCCGCGTGGTTATATATCCATTACACCGAACCCTTTTCCTGTTCTTGATCGTTTTAAATGCAGCTTACTGGCGATGAACTGGAGTGTTTGTAATATTATTAATCTTGGTCATGCGCGTCGAAAAGGGCTTCATATCTCAGTGTGGACTGTTAACGATGCTAGTGTGATAAAAAATCTGCATCGTTCGAAAGTGGATAGTGTTATTACTGATTTTCCCTCCATGGCATTGCCTTTAATAGCAAGTTTTGAACGCTGAGTTTTAGTTTTTTGCGCCTAGGAAAATGCCTTAATTAAAAGAAGAAATCCGCAGATAGGCATTAATATCAGGGTATAAATACGGAATTGACTGGCATCGATACCTTGGAGGTGTTTGCTAGCAAGCCAGGCGCCTAGAGCACCACCAATGCCCAGTACCAGACCGTATCCACCTATTTCTAATGTCATCGCACCAAAGCCGGTGTAGGCGACTAATTTAGTAAATTGCATCACTAGTGAATTCATCGCTTTGGTGGCGACTAGTCGCTCTTTTTCCATACCATAATTGAGCATAAAAGGGTTGTGTACAGGGCCTGTACCACCCACTAGCCCCGATAAAAAAGAAACTACTAAGCCGACGGGGAAAAACCAGGTTATTTTCATGGCAAAGGATCGTTTTGATTTACCAAATTTGTACTGAAATACAGTCGATATAAGAAATAATCCCAAAACAATTTGTATCCACTGTGCTGATATTTGAGTAAAGGTCCACGCACCTAAAACCGCACCGAGTAGGCTGCCTGGTATAAGCCAATTGCTGACTGTCCAGTCAATATGATTTCTGAATAACCAGGCCCGGGATGGATTTGCTAAAAAAGCCCCCAGGCTCACAACGGGCGCGACTACCTGAGGTGCTATAAGAAAACTGATGATAGGGATCATCAGCATTGCTGCGCCCCCTGCAGCAACGGTGCTGATAAACCAGGCCATACTGCCTGCAATAAATAAAATGATAATGGTCATGAATGATTGTGTGCAAAATTTTCATGGGAGCTGTGTGGTGGTTCGACAGGATTAGCAGGGTAACTGCACCAATCACTCCAGCTGCCGGCATATAAGCGAGCATTATCGATGCCCGATAATGAGAGTGAAAGCAGATTAACACATGCGGTAACGCCTGATCCGCAATAGACCACTGGGGATTCAGAAATAGGAAGGGACTGCCATATTAGCTTTTGTTGGTCATGTGGTTTAACAAAACCTGCTTCATCAGTGACCAATTGCCAAGGTGAATTAATCGCTCCGGGGATATGCCCAGCAATGGGGTCTATTGGCTCTTCAAGCCCTAAATAGCGAGGAGCTTCTCTTGAATCGATAAGCGTAGTTTCTTTATCGCCTATAAATTGTCTTACCCAGTGACGATCGACAATAAGTTCTGAATTAATATCGCCGGAGAAATTGCCTTTGATGATTCCTGAATTAGTTTCAGGCGTTTCTTGTGTAGTGAGAAAACCGGATGCTTTCCATGCCGAGATACCTCCATCTAAAATTTTTATTCGAGAATGAACATATAGTTTTAGTAGCCACCATAACCTTGCTGAACCAGCGAGACGGTTATCATCGTAAGCTATAACGAGTGAATTATGGTTAACACCACAGTGCTGCATTTTTTGGATAAACGTTTCTGGGTCCGGCAATGGATGTCGGCCACCATGTAACTGTTTTGAAGTGGATTGTTGGTTTGGGGTAGATAGATTGGTTTCCATATCCAAATGAAATGCATTGGGTATGTGCTCATTAAGATAAAGATTTCTTCCCTTATTTTTGTCAGCTAGGGAAAACCTGCAATCAAAAATAACGGTGTTATCTAGGTCAAGTTGATGAAGCTCTTCTGCACTAATAAACCATTTGGGCATAATTTGCTGGCCTTGTAAGACAACAGTGAATTGTTGAATAGTAATACGCTCTTTTGAATAGGCACTATATAACTATAATAGTTTTAGAGATGGCTTGTATGGCTTATTTTTGCCAGAAAAATATTAGCTGAATTTATAGAAATATGACAAAAAACGATCCAAATCTATGCACCTTGTGTGGTGAGCCAAATAACTGTGGTGTGAGTAGGCCTGAAGATTGTTGGTGCCGGTCGGAAACATTTCCCCATGAGCTTATGCAAAGTATTCCTGTAGACAAGGTGAAAAAAGCTTGTATTTGTCAAAATTGTGTTAGGAAATCAAGCATTAGATCGGGTGGATAATACAGGTAAATACTGAAAATTTACCTGTATTATGTGGTTTGATGGCTGTTTCAGCTTGTTTGCTATTTTCAGCTTTTTTACGGTGAGATCCCGACTTCTTATGAGTAAGTATGATCATTTCCCCCTATCCCTTGAGCTTTATTGACAAAAATCTACCTAATGAAGTGCAAATGGGCTTAAAACCCCTGGATTTTTCAGAAAAGGCCCATTAGACTGCGGTGCTTGACCACAGAGTCGAAAAATTATCTAGATTAACAACCTTGAGGGATTCAATAATGAACCTTATTAAATTGTTTGGCGTATCTGCATTGGTACTAGGCTTGGCGGCTTGTGGTGGCGAAGCTGATAAAGCAACTGAAGCAGCGCCAGAAGCAGCACAAGAGACTGCCGCAGAAGCAGTAGAAACAGTAAAGACTGAAGCTGAATTGGCGGCTGAAAAAGTTAAGAGCAAGTTTGATACTGAGAAATTTGCCGAGGGTGCGAGTGATGATGTTTCGACTGCCCCTGCCCCATCATTTTTTCAATCTGAAAACTTGAAGCCTGGTGAATATATTAATGAACAGGGTGAAGTTGTTAAGAACCTTGATCCTGATGAAGTAGAAGAAAACCCTGTGTTGAATACAGTACCCGAAGGTATTGAGCCAGGTAGTGTAGAGCACACAATGTGGCTTCTTGAACAAGAATAATAATCTACAAGATATTCACTTAGCTATAGAAAAAATTCATCCCAGTGTGTTGATACCGCTGGGATGAATGCTTTTAGGCCCTTTATTTTTTCCTATCTTCATTTCAATATTTCTTAAATCTCAATTTCCCCATCTCAAGTTTTTTCTTCTAGTATTTTGCGCTTTCAGCAAGTTTAAGTTCTTCTATGTTTATATTTGTATCATGGTGGCCACATTTTTTTCAGTACCATAATATTTTAGTGCAACAGTATTGAGCTTGTTGTTGGTGTAAGTATTTTGTATTTGTAGTGGATAAATAGCTGAGCCAAGAAAAAAACAGTGCTATGCTTTTGCCGCTTATGATTTAAGGGTAAATATAATGCCGTTATGACAAGGGAGAAGTAGATCGATCAAGGAAAACAGGGAAGGGATCAAGGAAAAGAGAAAAGGAGAAAAACCAATACCGAATGACATCCAGAATTATTTAAATGAAGCACAGGATGCTGTACTTAATAAAATTCAGGAATTTGGTTGGAGTTTGCAATTTATCCGCCGTTCGTTATTTCAAGAGCCTATTGTGATTGCAGCTAATGCGAAGGGCGATGCTTTTGGTGTATTAGAGGTAGATGGTCACTTTAATACAGAGCCTGATATTGTATTAAGAGATGATACTCATACCCATAAGTTTTCACCAATTGCTCTAGGGTTTGATTTGCGGTTTTCGTGGCTATTACAAAAATGTATAACCATTTAGGTTTGCAGTAGATCCAGTTAGGGTAAAAGTTGATTAGGTTTCTTGGGAATATACTTTGGTTTTTATTAGGCGGTGTCCTAATGGGACTAGCTTGGTGGTTGGTGGGGCTTATTGCTTTCATCACTATCATCGGTATTCCTTGGGGCAAAGCCTGTTTTGTTATGGGGCAATTTTCGTTTTTCCCTTTTGGTAAAGAAGCTGTTAGCAGAGATGTATTGAACCAGTCAGGGGACATAGGAACAGGAACCCTTGGCTTATTGGGTAATATTATCTGGTTTGTCTTTGCCGGATTTTGGTTGGCAATCGGCCATATCATCTCGGCACTTGCTTGTTTTATCATTATTATTGGTATTCCTTTCGGCTTGCAGCACTTAAAACTCGCTGGAATAGCCATTGCGCCTATCGGTAAAACGGTAGTTGCTAAGCCATAAAACAACTTTTATTTTAGGAATAACCTTGGATAACGCTGCTTTTTCAGCCCTTAGTTTACATTCAGGCTTGCTTAGAAATCTTGAGACATTGGGTTATCAAAAGATGACACCGATTCAGGCTCAGAGTTTGCCTAGTATCCTGAATAATAAAGATGTGATTGCTCAGGCAAAAACGGGTTCTGGTAAAACGGCAGCCTTTGCTTTGGGGCTTTTAAATAAGCTCAACGTCAAACAGTTTCGTGTGCAATCGTTAGTGCTATGCCCGACCCGAGAGCTGGCAGATCAAGTAGCAAAGGAAATCCGTAGGTTAGCTAGAGCGATTCACAACATTAAAGTTCTTACCTTGTGTGGTGGTATGCCATTTGGCCCACAAATAGGTTCATTGGAGCATGGAGCTCATATCATTGTTGGGACACCGGGCAGAGTTGAAGAGCATTTGCGCAAGGGTACTTTAAGGTTGGGTGATTTAACGACTCTGGTATTAGATGAAGCCGACCGCATGCTTGATATGGGATTTCAACCATCTCTTGACGCTATTGTTGAGCAGTTACCCCACAAACGCCAAACCCTGTTGTTTAGTGCTACTTATCCTGATCAGATCCAAACTATTTCTAAACGAATAATGAATGATCCTGTGATGGTTCATGTAGCATCTAACCATGATAAAAGCACCATCCAACAGCATTTTTTTAAGGTTAATAGAGACAAGGAGCGTATGACGGCGCTGCAATTGTTACTCCAGAAATACCAGCCAGAATCTTCAGTTGTATTTTGTAATACCAAGCGTGAAGCCCAAGAAATCGCAGATGAATTATCTAGCCTTGGTTTCAGTGCTCTGGCTTTACATGGTGATCTGGAACAAAGGGACCGGGATCAAACTTTAGTGCGATTTTCCAATAAAAGTGCTTCTGTTTTGGTGGCGACAGATGTGGCAGCACGGGGTCTTGATATTGAAGCATTGGATGCGGTGATTAATTATCAACTTGCACGGGATACAGAAGTGCATGTCCACCGTATTGGGCGGACTGGGCGTGCTGGCAGTAAGGGCATAGCTTGTTCTCTCTATACTGAGAAAGAAGCCTACAAAGTGGCTTTGTTGGAAGATTACCTGGATCAACTGATTGTGGGTGAGCCTTTGCCGCCGATGCAATTGTTAGAGAAACCAATCTTCAGTCCTTCTATGGAAACCCTTCAAATAGATGGTGGTAAAAAGCAAAAGGTACGCCCTGGAGATATTTTAGGTGCCCTGACAAGTAAGGGTGATAGTGAGGGTAGCGAAAACAGTATTTCTGGTTCTGATGTGGGAAAAATCAATATCTTTGATCGTTGTGCCTACGTCGCTGTAAAAAGCGATGTGTGTAAATTGGCGCTAAAAAAATTGAGTCAGGGTAAATTAAAAGGGCGTAATTTTCGTGCCCGGCTTATTCGAAGTTAACGTTCGAAGTTAGCACTTAGTGCTATTTATAAGCTTAATGAGGTTTATAAGCCTAACGAGGTTTATAAGAAAGCCCCTAGAATTTAACTGGGAGCAGCTAACTGAGTGCAGCTAATTGCCTTTCTCGCTCTTTAACTGGATCTGCCACAGGAATGGCGGAAAGCAGCTTCTTAGTATAATCATGCTCTGGGTTGGCAAATAAAGTTTCGGTGTCACCTATTTCTACCAGCTTTCCGTGGTGCATTACAGCCACCCTGTCAGCAATATAGCGAACGACAGAAAGATCATGTGAGATAAACAGCATGGTTAGATTGTGCTTTTCTACCAGAGTTAAAATCAAGTCGAGTATTTGAGCTTGTATGGTGACATCCAGTGCGGAAACAGGCTCATCTGCAATGACTAGCTCTGGTTTAGTTGCGATAGCCCGGCCAATGGCAATACGCTGGCGTTGTCCGCCAGAGAACTCATGAGGATATTTGCGAATAGCCGAGCGAGCCAGCCCCACCTCATCCATCAAGGTTAAAACCTGCCCTGTTACGTTTTTACGTATTGCTAGTCCATGGTAGAGCAGCGGCTCTGCCAATGTGTCGAATACGCTCATACGTGGATTGAGGGAGGCGTAGGGGTCCTGAAATATCATTTGCATACGCCTACGCATGCTTTTCATCTGATGCTTGGACAGTTGTGTCAGATTGATGTTATCAAATAGTACCGAACCACTGGTAGTTGGCACTAGTTGAAGAATTGAGCGCCCTAAAGTGGATTTCCCTGAACCTGATTCCCCAACAAGCCCAAGAATTTCGCCTCGTCTTATATTCAGGGATACGTCTTCAACAGCTTTGATGATTTTTTTACCACCCTTGAACCAACCGCCACTATGGTCTTGAAAATGGGTCCGTAATTTCCTGGCCTCTAGCAAGAATTCATTCGCTGGCGAGTCGCTTATACTGGCGGCTAGCTCTGGTTTTGCCCCCTCAGGAATAGAGGCCAGTAGTTTCTTCGTGTATTCATGCTGGGTGCGATGAAAAATATCTTCCACGGGGCCTTGTTCAATGATAACGCCACCTTTCATTACGGCAACTTTATCGGCAACTCCAGCAACAACAGCAAGGTCATGACTGATAAAAATCACAGCGATATTGCGCTGTTGTTGCAGTTGTTTCACCAGTCTTAAAATTTGTGCCTGAATTGTGACGTCCAGTGCGGTAGTGGGTTCATCACATATCAGCAGTTTTGGTTCAGTGATCAGTGCCATGGCAATCATCACTCGCTGCCGCATACCACCTGAAAATTCATGGGGATAGCTATGCACCCGTTTTTCCGGCTCTACTATTCCTACCTCGCCAAGAAGTTCTATGGCCCGCTCAATGGCCTTCTGGCGAGAAATATCATGGTGATAAATGAGAGGCTCGATTAATTGCTCACCTACAGTTAAATAGGGGTTGAGGCTGGTCATCGGGTCTTGGAAGATGATAGCTATGTCATTGCCGCGAATTTTTTGTAAATCCTTTTCGCTGGTTTGGAGAAGATCCTTTTTTTGCTGGTGACAGTCTTCACGTTGATCTTTGGAATTAAAGAGGGCAGTGCCAGATTCAATTTTCCCTGGAGGTTGTGGAATGAGGTTGAGTAAACTGTAACAAGCAACAGATTTCCCAGAGCCGGATTCACCCACAATGGCCAGGGTTTCACCTTGATCAACACTAAAGCTAATGCCATCAACCGCTTTCACTACACCGTCACGAGTATGAAAGTGTGTTGTTAAATTTTCAACTTCTAGTAATGGCATATTATTTATATTCAATAGGTTATGTTTAATATTAAATGTATTACTTTAATCCTTAGATGACCTGACATCTAATGCATCCCTTAAGCCATCACCTAGAAAATTAAGTGCGAATAAAGTGATGGATAAAGTTAAACCGGGGAACAATAACAGCCATGGATATTCTTCCATGGTCTCAACCCCATAGGAAATCAATAGTCCCCAGGAACTTTGTGGTGGCTGAATCCCCAACCCCAAAAAGCTTAAAAAGGCTTCCAGTAGCATTACACTGGGAATGGTCAATGTGGTGTAGACAATCACTGGCCCCAGGGTATTGGGTATCAGGTGACGACGGATAATAGTCCAGCGCGACAGCCCTAGAGAAACCGCAGCCTCGATAAATTCCTGCCGCCGTAATGACAGTACTTGTCCACGGACAATACGAGCCATAGTGAGCCATTCAACGGCACCAATGGCTAAAAACAGTAATAGGATATTGCGGCCAAAGATTACCATCAGCAGAATAATGAAAATCATAAAGGGCAGGGCGTAGAGAATATCCACCAGTCGCATCATCACGGCATCTACTCGCCCACCGGCATACCCGGCTATAGTGCCCCAGAGAACGCCTATTACTAGTGCCACACCGGTGGCAATAAAGCCAACCATCAGGGACACACGGCTGCCGTACATAATGCGGGTGAGCATATCCCGGCCAAAGATGTCAGTGCCCAGCCAGTGCTCTGCTGAAGGTGGAGAAGCTCCAAGTACTAAGTCTTGCTCTTCATAGCCATAGGGGGCAATCAGGGGTGTTAGCAGGGCAATAATGCAGAGAAAAACGATAACGCCAAGGCCAAATAACGCCAGCTTGTTTTTGCGTAACCGGATCCAGGCATCCTGCCAAAGGGACGTACCTTTTTCTGCTTGTTCAATATTGTTACTCATTACCATAGGTTCTGACATTAGGAGCCACCTTGCACTTGATGGCGCAACTTGGGATTAATCCAAACGGCGATAATGTCCGATAACAGGTTAAACAGAATGATTAAGGTGGCGAAGAACACCGTAGTGCCGAGAATCATGGTGTAATCACGGTTAAAGGCGGCCTGTACATAAAAACGCCCCAGTCCTGGTATTTGGAAGATGGTTTCGACCACAAAGGAACCGCTTAAAAGCCCGGCAAAGGCTGGGCCGAGAAAAGCCACCACAGGGATTAAGCCACCACGCAAACCATGTTTTAGTACGACTACCCATTCGGGCAAACCTTTGGCCCTGGCAGTGCGGATATAGTCCTGAGACATAACCTCCAACATCCCGCCCCGACTTAAGCGTGCCAGAAAAGCGGCATAGCCCGTTCCCAAGGTAATAGCGGGTAATAGTTTATCGCCGGGTAAATCCCCCCAGCCGGATACCGGTAGCCATTCAAGCCAGATACCAAAAATTAGTACTAATAATGGGCCCATCAGGAAAGAGGGCATGCAGATACCGACCATCGCGGCGGACATGGGAACATAGTCTTGTGGAGTATTCGGCTTGAGGGCGGCAAAAACGCCAGCACTGACACCAATAATAATGGCCACTAACATGGCATAAAGGGCTAATTCTGCGGTAATCGGCAAGCCGCCATAGATTAATTCATCCACAGTTCGTCCGGGGTACCGGAACGATGGGCCAAAATCGCCTTGGGCTAGATCCCCAAGGTAGCTAATATATTGCTGCCACACCGGTTGATCGAGTTTGTACTGTGCTTCTAATGCTTTGATGACTTCGGGCGGTACCGCTTTCTCGGCACTAAATGGCCCTCCCGGGGCAGCGCGTACCAAAAAAAAGGTGGCAGTAATCACTACCAGCAATACTGGAATTGCCTGTAATAGCCTACTGAGAATAAAACGAAACATTAGTTGAGTTTCACTCCACTTAAATTAGTATCTAGGGACAGGTTTTTATAGAGTACGTAATTAAGAATATTTGGCTGCAACCCTTTTAGGCTGGGATGAACCAGGCTTTTACTGTTATAGATATAGATTGGAATAATCGGCATATCCTCCAGCAAAATAGCTTCAGCCTCAGCCATGAGTTGGTAGCGTAGGTTTCTATCTGCTGTTTTTGGAGCAAGTTTTAGAATGAGTTCATCATACCTGGGGTTAGACCAGCCAGTACGATTGTTCCCTCCATCTTTTACCCACATATCCAGAAAAGTATTTGGGTCAACATAGTCACCGATCCATCCAGCTCGGGCAATGGTGTAATCACCGTTATTGACGGAATCGAGATAAACCTTCCAGTCCTGATTATTGAGAATAATATTGACGCCCAAGTACTGATTCCACATTTGCTGGATGGCTACCGCTATTTTTCGATGGCCTTCTGAAGTGTTGTACAGCAGTTCAGTCACGGGAAAACCTTCACCGTTTGGAAAACCAGCATCGGCTAATAACTGCTTGGCTTTTTCCGGGTTAAACTCAAATGCAGATTTTGCGGTGTAACCCAAGGTGTCTGGTGGGGTAAAAGTATAGGCGGGGACTTCTCCACCTTTGGTGACTTGCTCGGTTAATTGTTTACTATTAATACTCATCGCCAACGCCTGTCGTACGCGCTTGTCCTTTAAATGGGGCAATGTAGTATTTATGCGATAAAAATAATTCCCCAGATAAGGGTAGGTATGCAACAGGTGGGGTTTATCTTTTTTATAGGTGGCCACTTTATCAATAGGAATACTAGCGGTGTGATGCAGTTGCCCAGAGCGGAACATACGTTCTTCCGTGGCGACATTTTCTATGGGGTGGAAACGAATACCATTAAGTTTTACTTTATTTGCATCCCAATACTGTGGGTTTTTAACCACATCCACCCGTTTAAACAACTTCCATTCCTTTAATGTAAAAGGGCCATTACCAACAAAGTTTCCTGGCCGGGTCCACAGGCTGCCGCGTTCATCCGGTTTGCCAAACTTTTCAATGGTGGGGCGGTGGACCGGGAACATGCTGTAATGGTCTAACAGTTGCAAGAAGTAGGGTGTGGCGTTGTTCAGTTCTACTTCAAGGGTGTAATCATCGATGACTTTTACCCCCACTTTTGAGAAATCATCAATCTCTCCTTTGGCGTAGGCCTCAGAGTTTTTAATCGGGAACAACATATAGGCATATTGATTGCCCAATGCGGGTTGTAAAGCTCTCCACCATGACCAGGCAAAGTCGTGTGAAGTAACCGGATCCCCATTTGACCAAACGGCATTATGGCGCAATTGGAATGTATAGGTTTTACCGTCGCTACTGATATTCCAGGATTTGGCGACAGCGGGAATAGGCTCCAGAGTCGCAGGATCCTTAGCCACCAGACCCTCCAGTAAAGCAGTGAGAATATGGTGTTCGGGAATACCGGTGATAATATGTGGGTCAAGTTCCTGTGGGTCTGTACCGTTACCCCAATGAAGAATGCCATCCCTGTTGCCTGTGGTGACATTATTTTCACCCCCGCTACAGCCAACAAGTGATATGAATACTAACCATGTAAATAATAGGGCAGTAGTTCTTAAATTATTATTTTTCTGCATAGGCATTCTTTTTATTAGGCGTACTGTTATAGCTAGGCCTGTTGTTATAGATAGATATAGATGCTTCTCGCCGCTCTAAGTTTCTATTAATAAGATAAATTTGAATTAGATAAGAGAGCCCTATGTTAGGCAAGGTCGCAGCCAAGTACCAGTGTGGATTGTGTTCTATTTATGATAGTGCTTGATTGTGGTTGAAATAGCGCTTGATTACGGTTGAAAAGGATGGGCGAACCCACGATAATGCGCAGCGCTTTGCTAGACAGTCAGTTTAGTAAAACGATTTTTTATGGTGACCCCTGTTGGTCCCTTCGCAATGATCGACTACGAACCCCGCCAGGCCCGGAAGGGAGCAACGGTAGTAGTTATATCATGTGCCGAGGTGCGGCTGACAGGGGAAGCCACCAGATTTTAGCCCCCTAAAATTAACTTTCCCCTGTAGACAAAGTGATCAACCATTGGGTTTTGGTTGTAACTCCATTGTGCTGCCAGATTAGGCTGCCGCTGTTTCTTTTCCTCCTTGTGTTGCTGTTTCTTTTAGGGTGACGACTTCAGTGGGAGATAAATTGTCTGACTTATTTTGCTCTGTTGTTACTGAAGTACTGGATTTAGACAGTTCGGCTGTATCAGAAGAACCAGAATCTGTATCGGTTGGATTTTTTTGCTTTTCATACAGGAATTGAAGAACTTGTTGGCGGTAGTGGAAGAATTCGGGGTCCTCTGCCAGTGCCAGTCAATCTCTTGGACGTGCGAGCTTTACATCTAACACTTCTCCAATGGTAGCGGCTGGGCCATCAGTCATCATTACAATGGGGTCTGAGAGCAGCACAGCTTCATCTACATCGTGGGTAATCATGATGACGGTATTTCCAAGTTGGCTCTGAATTTCCATTAGTGAGTGATGCATCGGCGTCTTTAGGTGATTTGTTGTCATCCACAAACTCGTAGCGGTACCTAAGGTTGAATTTTGTATCTCTCTTCGTCAGTATTTCAGAAAAACTAGTTGCTTCATCAGCAATAGTGGTCGAAAAAGGGGTTATGCCGATATAGGCAGCCAGTGCTGAATATTTTAGATATTGCTTTTTCATAAAAATACCTTGTATTAAAAATTCCCCAAACTAGAAATAGAAAAGCCCGCCCGCCAGAGGGCGAGGGCGGGCTTCATTACCCAACAGAATGCAATGTCACTTTTACACAACAAAAACTATGCCATTTAAATAAATGGCAATATTTACAATAAGGTAAGGGGTTTTTGGTGGGGCGGTAAATCTTTTGGGTAGTCAGGGTTGGTGCAAAATCACAGAGGGAAAGAAATATTTTGGGGCAAAAATACTAGATACACTTTTAGAGAATGGTAAAAATATGAAAAAAATCAATTTTTGGTCTACTCGTCACCCAATTTGTGCACTTCGTCACGTTTTTTATGTTTTGATATTTTTTCGCTTTATTGTGTCCACTTCTAACAGCGCCCTTAAAACGAGGCCATGAATAGGTGATTTGGAGCATCTGGTGAAAATTGAATCAAGAGATAGACGAAAATTTGGTGGAGACAGAGTTGTAGCCAGGTGTGAGGTGGTCTTAAAAAGCCCAGACCTTTTTTCGTGCTATCAAAATAATAGAGCCGGTTACATGGCTTTAAATATTAGAGGTGGCATTTTTTATCTTAATCAAGTGATCACGAAAAATAACTTTGAAAAAATGTTTCCCGATGGCAATACTGCCATGTTTAAAGAGCTGAGACTCTTTTCTGATATGGGTAAAAAGATTCTTATTAAAAATATAAAAGTTAAGTTTCTTAAAAAGAAAGAAGGTGGAGATAGGCAAGGTTTAGTATTTCGTTTTGTTGATATATCTGAAGAGCACCTTGATATTCTTCTCAGGCTTAATGAGGTTTTACCTGCTGTAGGGTCTCAAGAAGAAATGTCTATCCCTGCTCAAGATTTTTTATATGGGATGGTCTCAAATTAATAAATGATACCTTTGTTTTGTTTAATAGAATCAGGATTATTTAGTTTGAGATGTTTATTTTATTTCCCATAAAAAAGGCCACTATTTTAGCAGCCCATTCAAATTTTTTTGATCGTTATTTTCTATTGTTCCTTACGGCATATAGCTATCTCTAGAGCACTTTTCACAGCCATTCACTAGTTCAAAATGCTTTTTAGCTTCTCTTAATGCGGCGCGAGAGGTTGGAAACATTCCAAGCATTTTTTGATGTTGAGAATCGGGAACATCTGGGCAGAATGTATTTAGATTATGAATGATATGTGTGCCAGAAGGTTGTTGTGTTTTGTCTACAATATACCGAGCCATCTAGTCCTCCTTAGTGATTAACTAAAAACTTTTTATCATTTCTAATGCCTTTATTACTTTATGGGCTACTTTGTTGTGCAATACTTTTGAAGAAAAACCCTAGTTTGGCATTCCTGAACCCTAAATATAAATTTAGAATATGGCAAGTAATGCCTATTCAATGATTTCTTTAACGAAATATACCCTTATATTTTAAAGGGTTATGAATGTGTAAGCCTTGATCTAAAAAAGCCAGATTGATTCCTCATTCTGGCTCTCTCTGGGGTTGATTTTGACACTTAGTGTATTAGTCCATCGTTTCTTTTTTGTGTTCCCGCCTTTTATCACCCACTTCTTTACGGGCATCTTTTGCTTCTTTCTTTGTTACAAACCCGTCGCCATCTTTGTCCATTTTGGCAAAATGTGCTCTACGCCTTTCTAGCATTTTCTGAAGGCCTGCTTCGTGTTCGCGGACAGAGATAGCACCATCGTCATCTGTATCCATTTTTTTAAACATCATTTTGCCAAAATGATGCTTGGCGTGGTGTTTACCATCACGTGGACCGCCATGTTCTGCCCAAACAGCAGTGGCAATACCCAGTGTGGTTACCGTCAATAGGGTGAGGGTGATGATAACTTTTTTCATGTAATATCCCTTTCAAATAAATGTTGATTAATAGTCATATGTAAGGCTTTAAACGTGTGGTCTTAAAATTGGTTGACGAGATATAAAAAAAGAGCGCTTTTTTTGGCGCTCTTTTTTAAAAGTCTGTACGTAGTTATTTATCTTTAATTTTGTTTATCTAAAATCGCTTCTACCTCATCCATAAGTCTATCCATACGTTTAATAATCGCTTTATAGACCTCTGGTGAGGCCATATTAACACCTGCATCTAACAGGATTTGATAGGGGTAATCAGAACCTCCAGCCCTTAGAATATTAAGAAAGTTTTCCTGTGCAGGTTCGCCTTCACTAAGGATTTTATCTGTAAGGAAGTAGGCCGCTGATATGGAAGTGGCATACTGATAAACATAGAAGTTTCGGTAGAAATGAGGGATGTAGGCCCACTCAACGGTATACAGCTCGTCTATGTTCATAATTCCTTTGTCATGGCCGTAATAACGTTTCAGTATGTCGCCATACATGCTATTGAGCTTGTCTCCAGACAAAGCGCCACCATTCTCTACTTGTTCGTGTATGGCTAATTCAAATTCAGCAAATTGGGTTTGGCGGAAAAATGTGCCACGAATTTGTGAGAGTTCTTTGAATAAATAGTAGAGTCGCTCTTGGTCATTTTTTGCATTTTTTCTCAAATAATCAAAGAGCAGTACTTCATTGGCTGTAGAGGCAATTTCAGCAATAAATGTAGCGTAATCGGCTTTCGTAAAGGGCTGGTTTTCATTGGACATCAGAGAGTGCATAGCATGCCCCCATTCATGGGCATAGGTGCTTACTGATTCTATAGTGTTATCAAAATTCAATAGCATATAGGGGTGGGCATCATAGGCAGCCCCCATGACATAGGCGCCACTTCGTTTGCCGGGGCTGGGATATACGTGCATCCAGTTTTGATTCACGGCTTCTGTAAAGGTCTCAATATACTTTTTACCCAATGGCTGCAGTGCCTTGATAGTAAGTTCTTTTGTTTCTTCTAATGTATAGGATTTATCCAGAGATATGACTGAAGGGTAAATATCGTAATATTCCGTTTTATCAATTTTCAGCATACGTTGCCGAAGGCTAATTAAGCGATGTAGACTGTCGATTTTATCGTTAACAGTCGTTACTAGTACCCGGTAAACTTCTTCGGGGATATTGTCGTTGTCTAGAGCACGCTGAAGAGATGAATCAAAGCCACGGAGTTTGGCCACCAACACATCGCTTTTAACCTGACCCTCGAGGGTTATCGCTAAGGTTTGACGATAATTTTGAAAGACTTCCCAAAAAGTTCTAAAGACTTTTTCACGGTCTTCCCTAGACTCTGATGTGCGAGATTTTCCATAACCAGATGCATCAAGGCGGACGGTTTCACCATTAGATAAAGTGATTTCAGGCCAGGGCATCTCTGCATTGGTGAGTACCTCATAGGCATTGGAGCCTGTACTCAGGGCATCATAGGAAGCAGCGATAATACGCTCTTCCTTTGGGCTGAGAATATGCTTTGCCTGGCGCCGGGTGTTGAGGATTGAAAAATCGTAATCTTTTAATGCATCAGAGTTTTTTAGGAAGCCATTAAGTTTATCTTCATCGATAGCTACTAATTCTGGATCAACGTAGCTGGTGGCTTCACCAAGCTGTGTTAGCAGAGACTGGGCAATGGAAGATCGTTCCCTGTTTTCCGAATTACCAAGGTCCGTGTCTTTTGCCAGAAAAGCATAGACGTATAGATGCAATAAATCTTTATATGTATTGTTGATGAGAGCCATGCATTCAGCTAGCTTATCTGCACTTTCTCCCAGCTTCCCTTTACACTGATCCAGTGTAGTTATACGCGCTGCAATTTCTTCTCTGGCAGAGTTCCAGCTGGCTATATCAGGATATAAATCACCTAAATCCCATACTGTTACTACCTGATTTTCGGCATTTTGGGGTATGTCAGGTTGTACTTCTTGTGCTGTTACTTGCTGCGTTAAAAGAACAAGTGTTAACGATAGCGTATGAACAAGGGTTACTGTTTGTTTCATTTTTATATTGTTCCCAAAGATAGATCCGCATTACTGATCCGAAATAATTTTATCTACAGTACAGAGTAGTGAACCATCCATTAGTTTCGTTGAAACCTGATCTCCAGGCTTTTTATCACTTACTGAACGTACTACATGTTGATTGTTATCCAAAACAATAGCGTAGCCCCTCTGCAGGGTATTGAGAGGGCTTACAGTGTTTAATAATTGAACTGAATTTTTCCATCGCTGTTGTTTTTGGTTCATTAAATTTTTCATTCCACCCGCTAATCGTTGTTTGAGTGTTTTTATCTGTAGCTGCAAACTATCTAGCTGTTGGCTAGGGTGGTTTTGGTTAATTTTGCTTTCCAGTGAATCTATACGGTGGCGCTGTTCATTTAGATTGGCAAGTACAGCCTGTTTTAAACGTAATTCCAAACTTTTTAACTGGGTTTGTTGATGCGTTAGCTTTTCACCTGGATGCCGTAGTCGTCGATTTAGATAATCAACTTGCTGATTACTTGCGTTGATACGTTGCAAAATAGTATCGGTTAATAGCTGCTCGTACCCTTTAAAATTCGCCAGAAGTTGCTGGCCATCAGGGCTCAATATTTCAGCAGCTGCAGAGGGTGTCGCTGCACGGTAATCTGCTACAAAGTCTGCAATGGTGAAGTCAGTCTCATGGCCGATGGCACTCACTATGGGGATATCACTGTTATAAATTGCCCGGGCAAGCATTTCTTCATTAAATGCCCAAAGATCTTCTATGGAGCCACCGCCACGGCTTAGCAGCAATACATCACAGCGTTGTTCACTATCAGTTGCCATGCTGTTAGCGCGAGCTATTTGGTCGGCTAGCTCTTTTGCGGCAGTCTTCCCCTGTACAACGCTGGGGTAGAGAGTAACGGGTATGGCGGGAAAACGCCGTTTTAATATAGAAAGAATATCTTTTATGGCCGCCCCCGTTGGTGAGGTAATCAGTCCAATTCTTTTTGGCAAAGAGGGAAGGGCTTGTTTGTATTCTTCACTGAACAGCCCTTCTTGGGATAGCCGGGTTTTTAGTTCATCAAACTGTCGCTGTAGTGCACCGTAGCCAGCTTCCTCCATATGCTCAATGATAAGTTGAAAATCACCACGGCCTTCATAAATACTGACACGGCAGCGAATCATTACATGGGAACCGTTTTCAGGTGCAAAACGAACCAAGTTATTTCGGTTACGGAACATGGCACAGCGAACTTGTGCTTGTTCATCCTTTAACGTCAGATACCAATGGCCTGATCCGGGACGGGAGAAGTTGGATATTTCTCCTTCAACCCATACTAGGGGTAGGTGTGTTTCCAGCAATTGCCGAGCTCTTCGGTTAAGCTGGGATACCGTGAGGAGTGAGGGTTGTTGAATATCGCTGTTTACATCCATGCTGGTATTGTCCATCACCGAGTTGTTTAGTCAATTTATATCGCGATTTGTTTGATTTAGAGGTGATTTAAAGACGGTGAGATAAGTAGAGCGGCCAGGTTAATATCATCATGATTAATCATGCCCAACTATGTGAAAAATGGTATTTTTTTAGGCTTGATAAGCTTATAATGCCGCGCTTACTTTAAAACCTGCTTGCTGTCTAATAGTTATACACGATGGTATAGGGTTTAAAAATCCACATTCTGATGAGGTAAGCCACCCAGATGTTGCGAATTGCTCAAGAAGCACTCACCTTTGATGATGTCTTATTGGTACCCGGGTACTCCGAGGTCACAGCCAAAGACGTTTCACTACAAACTCGCCTGTCACGAAATATCTACCTAAACATTCCGCTAGTCTCGGCAGCCATGGATACCGTGACTGAAGCAAGGCTAGCCATTGCTCTTGCCCAAGAAGGTGGCATTGGCATTATTCACAAAAGCATGACCATCGAAAAACAGGCACAGGAAGTTCGCGCTGTAAAAAAATATGAGAGTGGGGTGGTCAAAGACCCGATTACAATCAATGCAGAAGCATCTATTCAGACACTTCTGGAGTTAACCAACGAACATAATATTTCCGGTGTCCCTGTTGTAGATAATGGTGACTTGGTCGGTATCGTAACCCGCCGTGATGTTCGTTTTGAGCCTGGTCTGGATTTACCTGTCTCGGCGATTATGACGCCGAAAGATCTCCTGGTTACTGTCAAGGAAGGCGCCAATGCTGATGAAGTAAAAGCTCTGTTGCATAAACATCGTATTGAAAAAGTGCTGGTAGTCAACGACGAATTTGAACTTTGTGGATTGATTACCGTTAAGGATATCGATAAGGCTGAAAAATACCCAAATGCTTGTAAAGATGATCAAGGGCGTTTGCGGGTAGGTGCATCTGTAGGAACTAGTCCTGATACAGATGACCGCGTTGCAGCACTTGTAAACGCTGGAGTTGATGTGCTGGTTGTTGATACAGCCCATGGCCACTCTTTAAACGTGATTGATAGAGTAAGAAAGATTAAATCCCAATACCCTGAAGTGGATGTTATCGGTGGCAATATTGCCTCTGCTGAAGCTGCGTTAGCATTGGCTGAGGCAGGTGCTGATGGTGTGAAAGTGGGTATTGGCCCAGGTTCTATTTGTACCACTCGAATTGTTACGGGTATTGGTGTGCCACAAATATCAGCTATTGCTAATGTGGTTGAAGCATTGGCGGATAAAGATATTCCAGTTATTGCCGATGGTGGTATTCGATTCTCTGGTGATATTTCTAAGGCTTTGGCTGCAGGAGCACACTCGGTGATGATGGGTTCAATGTTTGCTGGTACAGAAGAAGCACCGGGTGAAATTGAGCTTTATCAGGGGCGTACTTATAAGTCCTATCGTGGTATGGGTTCCATGGGGGCAATGTCTCAAACAATGGGCTCCAGTGATCGCTACTTTCAGGATGCTAGCAAAGGTTCTGAGAAGCTGGTACCAGAGGGCATTGAAGGGCGTGTTCCCTACAAAGGTGCCGTATCAGCCATTATTCATCAGATGATGGGTGGTGTTTGTTCTGCTATGGGTTACACCGGTAGCACTGATATTGAAACCCTGCGTACCAAGCCTAATTTTGTCAGGGTAACGTCCGCAGGCATGGGTGAAAGCCATGTCCATGACGTATCTATTACTAAAGAGGCACCGAATTACCCTCGTAGGTAATATCTATTGGTGTTGATACTTAGAAGGGCTGCGAACTGCAGCCCTTTTAGCTTATTACTAGCTTTTAAATGGCTCGATAATTGATTATGACTGATATCCATTCACAAAAAATTCTGATTCTTGATTTTGGCTCCCAGTACACACAGCTTATAGCACGTCGGGTGAGAGAAGTTGGTGTTTATTCGGAAATTCGTGCTTTTGATATGACCGACGAAGAAATTCGTGATTACAACCCCAAGGGAATTATTCTTGCAGGTGGTCCAGAATCAGTTACGGTCGGTGAATCTCCCCGTGCACCGCAGTTAGTATTTGAATTGGGTATTCCCGTTTTAGGGATTTGTTACGGCATGCAAACCATGGCAGAGCAGTTGGGTGGTAGTGTCGAAGGTTCTGATATACACGAGTTTGGCTATGCTCAGGTTAAAGTCGAGGGTAATAGCCGCTTACTGCATGAAGTAGTGGATCATATAGATCATGAAGAAGGTAGGTTGCTCGATGTTTGGATGAGTCACGGTGATAAGGTGACTGCAATTCCAGATGGCTTTGAGTTAATGGCCTCTACGGAATCCTGTCCGATTGCCGGTATGTTTAATGCTGAAAAAGAATTCTATGGTATCCAGTTCCACCCTGAAGTGACTCATACCCTTCAGGGTATGCGGATGTTTGAACATTTTGTACTGGAGATTTGCGCTTGCGAAGCTCTTTGGACACCAGCACAGATTATTGATGATGCTATCGCTCGGGTTCGTGAGCAGGTTGGCACTGACAAGGTTCTACTGGGTTTATCCGGTGGCGTGGATTCTTCTGTTGTAGCTGCACTGTTACATAAAGCCATTGGCGATCAGTTGACCTGTGTTTTTGTGGACAATGGTCTATTGCGTAAAAATGAAGGCGATCAAGTGATGGATATGTTCGCCAATAATATGGGTGTAAAAGTTATTCGCTCTGATGCCGAAGCCCTGTTCTTGGATGCCCTTGAGGGTGAAAATGACCCAGAGCGTAAACGTAAAATTATTGGTAAAACTTTTATTGATGTGTTCGATAAAGAGGCGACAGCGATAAAGGATGTGAAATGGCTGGCACAGGGAACTATATATCCCGATGTGATTGAATCGGCAGCGGCTAAAACGGGTAAGGCACATGTGATTAAGTCACACCATAACGTTGGTGGGTTGCCCGAAGATATGAAAATGGGGTTGGTAGAACCTTTACGTGAGTTGTTCAAAGATGAAGTCAGGAAGATAGGCTTAGAGCTTGGTCTTCCCTATGACATGGTCTATCGCCATCCATTCCCGGGGCCCGGCTTAGGCGTTAGAATTCTAGGCGAAGTGAAAAAAGAATACGCTGATCTGTTGCGTGAAGCAGATGCTATTTTTATTGAAGAGCTTCATAATTCGGGTTGGTACCACAAAACCAGTCAGGCATTTGTGGTCTTTTTACCGGTTAAATCTGTTGGTGTTGTCGGTGATGCCCGCCGTTATGAATATGTAGTGGCATTGAGGGCAGTAGAAACCATTGATTTTATGACTGCCCGTTGGGCACATTTGCCCTATGAGCTGTTAGAGAAAGTGTCCAACCGAATTATTAATGAAATCTCGGGAATCTCCCGTGTTAGCTATGATGTTTCCAGTAAGCCACCCGCTACTATTGAGTGGGAGTAGCCGGAATTTTTAACTTTTGGTTTATAAAAGTTTAATTAATTCTGTTGATAATATAATCTGCATTATCAATGGTATTAATCTTGGTATCTATTGCATACTGCAAAGTA